>ENA-OQBT01000366-OQBT01000366.1-human-gut-metagenome-genome-assembly--contig:-NODE-366-length-28927-cov-4.208403_pt1 | contig 28927 bp, 37 predicted proteins | sample MGYA00242749_ERZ504557 | MGnify/ENA primary metagenome ERZ504557 (study PRJEB26092, sample SAMD00036243) | human gut metagenome | host: Homo sapiens | study: EMG produced TPA metagenomics assembly of... | reverse complement strand
GGTCCTAAACGTAACAAACCAAATCTTTTCGTCTACCGTTATCATGTTATAATTTAAACTAATGCTTAACAACTAATTAGCAATCCTCTAAAATAATGCAATCTTAATCCAAGTCCATCAGAGTGTGAAATCCTGCGTCAGATATCTTTGCCGTGCGTCAGCACGCCTGCAGATATCTTTCTTGTCTTTCGCACTCTGCTGAACTGTCTTAAATGCATTATTTACGAGGATTACTATAATTATTATACCGACTTTTTTGAATTAGGGCAACAGAAAATTAACTTTAGTTTCTATGAATTGAGTTTACCCGACGACGATCCATTTTCTACCCTGAAAAAAGTGATGGAGGATTTAGATTTTTCTGACCTGCTGGATTCTATCGAGCTGACTTTTACCAGATATAATACATTTTTGCAGGAGAATGGTTATGGGCTAAAGTATGATATCGGGAATGCGCAGATGTTTGTGATCGAAGGAATGGATAAAGTCCGCAGTGTAATAGAAAAGAACCGAAAAAGGAAGCTGTCAAAGCATAAGAAACTCGCAAATAATACAGTTATTGAGATTGATAACTGCTCTCCGCTTGAGATCCTGAAACTGCAGGATCATGAGAAACGTAAAACACGTGCATATGCAGAAGATATTAGCAAATATTACAATATGAAGGTTGAGGTGTTTGAAGATGAGCAGTTTTATATCTGCCATGACGGACGTGAATTACGTCACATAAGAACGGAAACCAAAGAGCAGAATGGTGATACCCAGACCTTTGAAGTATACAGCTGCGCCGATTGCAGTGGATGCGAACATAAAGCACGCTGTCTGTATAAATATAATGCCGAAAAAGATACTGAAAGAAACAAGGTAATGAAGATCAATGAGCAGTGGGAAGAACTGCGTGAAAAATCCCATGCAAACATCCAAAGTGAGCGTGGAATCCTGAAACGGCAGACACGTTCGATCCAGACAGAAGGACATTTCGGTGATATCAAAGAAAACGAAAACTTTAGGCGTTTTAATTACCGTTCTGCAGATAAAGTGTACAAAGAATTCATGTTGTATGCAATCGGAAGGAATATAAATAAATACTGTCGTTTTCTCAATGAAAAATTAAAGAAGTTTGAGGGAAAAACAGTTTGATCAAAAGTGTAGCTGTAAAAATCCAGACAAGGGATTTTTGCGGCCAAAAATAAATTTCATCTTTCATAGAAAAAGGATCCCTTGCAAGGTAGAAGGCTAACAAGCCTCGTCCTTACAGGGATCCTTTCAATTACTACTGAGGATGCCGAAATGTGGTATTAACCGACAGCCCCTTCTTTTTATGTGCAAAAAATAATTACGGAAATTGTCAGACAGACTTAAAAAAGATACGATAATATGGTAAGATAAAACAGACGATATAAACATCGGAATGTGAGGTTTATAAAATGAATGATACAGGAATCAGACCGGAAGTTATAGAAGAAATCCGAAACCTTGCGCAAAAATATGATATTGAAAAAGTAATTCTTTTTGGTTCGAGAGCAAGAGGGGATTTCAGAAGAACAAGTGATATAGATATTGCAGTCACAGGAGGAGATTTTGCAAGGTTTGCGTTAGATGTGGATGAAGAGACAAGTACTCTTCTGGAGTATGATATTGTAAATCTTGATCGTGACATGCAGGATGAATTAAGAGAATCTATAGAGAAGGAAGGGAGGATTTTGTATGAGAAAATATGAGAATTTCTGCAATGCACTGTCTAACATGAAAGATATTTATAATTATGAAGAACCATATGATAATGTAGTGATTACCGGACTCGTAGGATTGTATGAAATTTGTTTTGAGCAGTCATGGAAAATGATGAAAGAAATACTGGAGATTCATGGATATGCAGAGGGAGCAACAGGTTCACCGAAAATCATTCTGAAGACTGCTATAAAGCAGGAATGATAAGAGATGAGGAGCAGTGGCTTCGTGCATTGCAGGCAAGAAATAATGTTACACATTCTTACAATCAGAAAATTGCGTTAGGAATTATAGCTGATGCAAAAGAAGAGTTTTATCAGATGTTTTGCGAACTAAAACAGAGATAGAAGAAAATTGGCTGTAATAATCAGCGAAGGTATAGAAAGCGAAAGGAAGTATCCATTATGGGACAGATACACAATATTGAAAAACTGACAGATTGTAAATTTTTAAATTTGTATCATTTAAATGCAACAAGCATTCACAACACTCCTGTGTCATATTTTGTGGCATCCCGTGCGAAGAGTATTAACGAATTAAAAATAAAAACAGGTAAAAATACTCCGGATGGTGTAATTATTTACAGTCTTTACGGAGAGAAAAAAGACAGGGTTGTATTGGTACGTCAGTACAGATATGCAATCGGCGGATACATCTATGAATTCCCGGCAGGTCTGGTAGAATCGAACGAAGAATTCCATGAGGGTGCAGTAAGAGAAATGTACGAGGAAACAGGACTGAAATTCACACCTCTGAAAGTAGATCCTGCATTTGAGAACCTTATTTCACAACGGTTGGCATGACAGATGAATCCTGCGCGACTGTTTACGGTTACGCGGAAGGCGAGATCAGTAAAGCGGCACAGGAGGATTCCGAAGAAATTGAAGTTGTACTTGCTGACAGAGAAGAAGTAAAGAGGATTCTGCGTGAAGAAAATGTAGCGATCATGTGTGCATATCAGCTTATGCATTTCCTTCAGGATGAAGAACCTTTTGCATTTTTGAAAGAAGAACTTTAACCAAATCAGGCAAGTAGCGAAGCGGATGATTTTATCTGCTTGACTAAGGAGAATTAAAGGAGGATTAAAATAATGGCAAAATGGCAGAGAAGCTTTTTCCAGCCAGTGCTTCCGCTGGGGGAAGATGGACGAAGAGTTACAGGAAGTAAAGAACATATTGCACTTTCCAGAATGGCAGCAGGAGAGGGAATGGTTCTTCTGAAAAACGAGAAAAATACACTTCCGATTCGGAAAGGGACGAAGTCGCACTCTTTGGTAAGGGTACTGTAGACTACGTAAAAGGTGGCGGAGGAAGCGGCGATGTAACTGTAGAATACATCCGTAATCTTTATGAGGGCATGAAGATTAAAGAGGATGAGGGAAAAGTAGAAGTTTTCGATAAACTTGCAAAATATTATGAGGAAGACATTCAGAAACAGTACGCAGATGGTGCAGTACCAGGTATGACAGTTGAGCCGGAGCTTCCGGATGAACTTCTGAATGAAGCGCGAGAATATACAGATACTGCAGTAATTACCATTTGCCGTTTTTCAGGCGAAGGATGGGACAGAAAATGTGAAGCAGCACAGGATGGATACGTTCTTGACGGAGAGGAAAAAAGAAACTCCGAGTTGTCAGCGAAGATTTTTGAAAACGGTGATTTCTGCCTGACAAATGCAGAGAATGCATGGTAGAGAAAGTAAAGAAAGCATTCCCACATGTAATCGTAGTGATGAATGTTGGCGGTATCGTGGACACGAAATGGTTCAGAGACTGTGATGAGATCCAGTCAGTACTGATGGCATGGCAGGGCGGTATGGAAGGTGGTCTTGCAACAGCAGATATACTTTGTGGTGATGTTAATCCATCCGGTAAATTATCCGATACTTACGCAAAAGATCTGGAAGATTATCCATCCACAGCAAACTTCCATGAGTCTGCATTCTATGTAGATTACACAGAAGATATCTATGTGGGATACCGTTACTTTGAAACAATTCCGGGTGCAGCGGAAAGAGTAAATTATCCGTTTGGGTTTGGACTTTCCTATACAGACTTCGACTGGAAGATGACTGGTGCTTCCGAAGAAAACGGTGTGATCACAGTTCTTACTGAAGTAACCAATACAGGAAAAACAGCAGGAAAAGAAGTTATCCAGCTCTATTACGGAGCACCACAGGGGAAACTTGGAAAACCTGCGAAAGTACTGGGGGCATTCAAAAAGACCAGTCTTCTTCAGCCGGGTGAACGTCAGATCCTTACCCTGAAAATTCCTGTGAATCAGATGGCATCCTACGATGATCTGGGTAAAGTATGCAGATCAGCCTATGTTCTGGAGGCAGGAGAATATGCGATCTATATCGGTACAAATGTAAGAGATGCAGCGAAGATCGACTTTACATATGTAGTAAAAGAAGACACAGTAACTGAGCAGTTAAGCCGGAAAGCAGCGCCATATCATCTTCAGAAACGTATGCTTGCGGACGGTTCTTATGAGGAACTTCCACAGCGTGAATATGTGGAAGAAGAAGGACTTCCGAGACAGGATAAATATGCCATCGGTCTTCCATGCCCTGATACAAGAGGACAAAAAGGAATAGACTTTCTTGATTTTCTTGATTCCAAGGGAGTTCGCTTCCCTGATGTAGCAGATGGTAAAATGACATTGGATGAGTTTATGGATATCCTGACATTGGATGACTGTATCAATCTCCTTGGCGGACAGCCAAACACAGGATGTGCCAATACATTTGGAATGGGAAATCTTCCGGAATACGGAGTCCCGAATGTGATGACTGCAGACGGACCAGCCGGACTTCGTATTCTTCCGAAATGCGGAGTGAACACAACTGCCTGGCCATGTGCACACTTCTTGCCAGCACCTGGGATGAAGAACTGGTAGAGAAAGTTGGTAAAGCAGGAGCAGAAGAAGTAAAAGAAAATAATATCAGTATCTGGCTTACTCCTGCCTGCAACATTCACAGAAGCCCGCTCTGCGGCCGTAACTTTGAGTATTATTCTGAAGATCCGTACCTTGCAGGAAAGACAGGGGCAGCTATGGTAAGAGGCATCCAGTCTCAGCATATCGGAGCAAGTGTGAAGCATTTTGCAGCCAATAATAAGGAGACAAACCGTAAGGATTCTGATTCCAGAGTATCAGAGAGAGCACTTCGTGAGATTTATCTGAAACAGTTTGAAATCATTGTAAAAGAGGCTCATCCATATACAATTATGTCCTCCTATAACCTGATCAACGGCATCCACGCCTCAGAGAACAAAGAACTCCTGACAGGTATTCTCCGGGATGAATGGGGATTCGACGGACTGGTTACAACAGATTGGTGGACATTCGGAGAACACTACCGCGAGACAAAAGCAGGAAACGATATCAAGATGGCAGCAGGATATCCGGAACGTATAAAAGAAGCATATGAAAAAGGGCTTATTACTGAAGCAGAAATCCGTCTCAGCGCAAGAAGAATCCTGAATATGATTCTGAAAATTGACTGATGAGTATCACTAATATTTTATACAGGAGCAAAAAAGATGATGGATGAGCGTAAACGAAGTTTAAGAAAAGAAATAGTCAGGCTGGCACTTCCGATCGCACTTCAGCAGTTCATGACAGCCTGGTCGGAGCATGTGATGCGATCATGCTGGGAAAGTTAAGTCAGGATGCCATGTCAGCCGTATCACTGTTCCTCTGGGAGGAATCTGCGCATTTATCCTGAAACTGCCGGTTATGGTTGTCTACTTTGTACTCAATCTGGACGAGATCATTAAATTGCCGGTGGTCTATAAACATTATAAGAAATATAAATGGATTAAGAATCTTACATAATTTTACACGCTTCACAGGCACATATACCGGATATCCAGGACTATGTGCCTGTTTTGTCTTAATGATATTTATGCATCCGTACATAATAGCTGATGCATAAGATCACAGTGGCTCCGCTCCATGCTGCAATCTCTGCAAAGAAAATACCGTCCTGTCCGATAAAATGGGGAAGGACCAGTGCAGCACTGATACGCATGACAAATTCAGCCATACCACTTACCATAGGCATTAAGGTATCTCCCAGCCTTGAAGTGCAGATCTGTACACGTACAGGAAGTACAAAACCCAGAGCATGGCAGCCATAATAGAGAGGTATTTAAAAGCAATTGCCAGTACCTGCTGTGTCTGCTGCGGTTCACCTGAGATGAAAAGTGAGAGAATATTTTTTCCAAATAAAAACATGGCAGCAGAAATGATCAGTGAGGTAAGCAGGGAAAGCAGCATACTGCTGCGGACGCCTTTTCTGATCCTGTCAATCTTTCCGGCTCCCAGATTCTGACCCACATAGGTAACGATGGCATATCCATAGGAAATAGCAGCCATTTCCAGCAGACCATAAAGCTTGTTTGTAGCTGTAAATCCTGCCACAAAAAGGAAACCGTAGCCATTGATCACATACTGGACTACCAGACCGCCCACACCGATGATGATATTCTGGAATACAACAGGAATACCAAGTTTCATCAGGCGGACATTCATGCCGGAGGCAGGCATAAAATCTGCTCTGGTCAGATGAACGATATCAATTCTGCGTAAAATCAGGAAACAGTAAACAGCGGAGAAGCTCTGTGCGATCACAGTTGCGATTGCTGCTCCTGCCACACCCCATCCGAAGCCTGCCACAAAAAGGATGTCCAGTGAGACATTCAGCACAGATGCGATGATCATTGCGGTCAGCGGTGTTTTACTGTTTCCCATAGCCCTTAGGGCAGAGGCAAACATATTATAGGCTGCTGTGGCGGGGATTCCACAGAAAATGATGCGCAGATATAACAGAGACATTCCGATAATATTGGAAGGTGTATGCAGCCCTGTTAATACCAGCGAAGCAAATGACTGGCTGAGAATCAATACTCCGGCTGCGATGAATGCGGTCAGCCGGTAACTGTGAGCCAGAGATTTACGCAGATTTTCGAAATCCTTTGCCCCATAATACTGGGAGAGTTGAATAGAAAATCCCTGAGTGAGTCCTGTGGATATTCCTGTGACAACCCACATCAGAAAGTCAACAGCACCCAGTGCGGCAAGAGCCTCCACACCTGCAACTTGGCCAACAACCATGGTATCCACCATTGTATAAAGCTGCTGACAGATATTTCCCAGCATCAGGGGAATTGCAAAAAGAATGATCAACCGTCCCGGTGAACCGGAGGTCATATCCTGAATCTTGGTTTTCATTAGTATAAAAGTTCCTTTCCGGAGCATATTTGAAAAAGTTTAGAAATGATTATTCGAATATGCCCTGATATTTACATTAATAATTTGTAACTATTCAGTAGTCTGCTATCCCGCGAGGTGTTTTGGCACGTAAGTACCAAATCCCGAGACATACAAGCCAAAATGCCATCACCGCAGGTGATTTTTAATGCATTTTGCTCGTAACTGTGAAGGTACTGAACAGTTACGATAATTTTACATCATTAACGTGAAAAATGAAATATAATATTTCATCAGAATGATATAAATTTATCTGTTATGTTACTGTTCACACGCCGCTATCCCGCGAGGTGTTTTGGCATGAACATGCCAAAATCCCGAGACATACAGCGCAAATTTATGCGATTAGCATAAATTCTGTGCATCGCGAAGCGTGTTACTGAGAACGGAGTGAACAGTAACTCTGTTATTGTAGATATATTAACTGAATCAGCTGAATAAGTTAAGTCTCCTGCCTCAATTGCAAAAAGCAACATACTCTGCAGAGACAATGGCTATTTACAAATATGACAATAACAGGTATCATTCTTTTATAAATACATTAATAAAAGAAGGTAGAAACAGAATGAGCGGACTGGAAAAGAAATTTGCTACGAAATCAAAAATCGTAAATTATATTATAAATAGAGAATCCACATCAAAAGTGGAAATATCCAAAGAACTGAATCTGAGTATGCCAACAGTTCTGTCTAATGTAAAAGATTTATTGGAAAAAGGTATCATAATAGAAACTGGAGAATATGAATCCACAGGAGGAAGAAAGGCTAAAAGTATTGGAATCAATCCATCCTATCGTTATGCAATGGGAATTGTGATCACTGCAAATCATCTGGGAATGGTGCTGGTAAATCTGAAGTATGAGATTGTGAAATCAGAGCGGATCCGTCTGAAATTTGTATCTGATATGTCATATTGCAGTCAGGTGGCAGATTATGCGGCGAAATTTCTGGATCATATGAATGATGCAGAACAGAAAGAAAAGCTTCTGGGTGTTGGAATCTCTATTCCGGGAATCATTAATCAGGAGCAGAAACTGGTGATAAAATCCCACGCACTGAAACTTGAAAACTATAGTCTCAGTTTTCTGGAACAGGCATTTTCTGTCCCGGTTTATTTTTCAAATGATGCCAATGCGGCAATGATGGCAGAAGATATGAACATCTATCAGAATGCAATTTACCTTTCGTTGAATCAGACTCTTGGCGGTGCATTTTGCATAGGGGGAAATTTGTTTTCCGGAGAAAATCAGAAGGCCGGAGAATTTGGACATATGATACTTGTACCTCAGGGCCGCAAGTGTTATTGTGGAAAATCAGGTTGTGCAGATGCTTATTGCGCTGCAGGCGCACTTGTTGGTGAGTCAAAAGATTCTGTGGAACAGTTTATGCAGCTGCTCAAAAGTAATGATGAAAAGGCAGAGAAAAAATGGGAAGAGTATCTTACTTATCTTGCAATTCTGATTTCAAATCTGCGCATGGCATATGATATGGATATCATTCTTGGAGGTGAAATGGGTGGATATCTCTCAGATTATATGATACCTCTTGGGGAAAAAGTAATGAAGTATAATGGATTTGATCATGATCTGAGATATCTGAAAAACTGTTCTTATAAGAAAGAAGCCTCAGCTGTAGGTGCAGCAAAGCATTTCTTGCAGGATTTTATCGGAAAGATATAGCCGATGGCATTCTTGAATCACTGATGATCTGCTGATATACCATATTAAACAAATATCTGAATATAAAAAATACCCTGATTACAACAAAGAAAGGTTGTGATCAGGGTATTTTGTTATTGTGCGGGAATTCAGCAGATAATTATGAGGAGTGTTATAGTAACATCTGCATAAAAATAAAATCTTTACTTTGTGCAACTGGTAGAAATGAGAAATATTTTTAAATGTTTATTGACAAATTTAGCGATTTGAATAATAATGTAATTACTTTAATAAAACATTTAATAAAAGTTAATAAACAACTAGAGGTTCAAAGTACATTCAACAAATAAGGAGGAAAATATTATGTTACAGCAGGTTATGACAAATCCAGGAGAAATTATTTTCAGAGAGGTTCCCGTACCAGAGATTAAAGACAACCAGGTTTTGGTTAAGATTATGAATATTGGTATCTGTGGTTCTGATATCCATGTATATCACGGAAAACATCCTTTTACAAAATATCCGGTAACCCAGGGACATGAAGTATCAGGAGAAGTGGTAAAAACAGGTGATGCAGTAACAGAATTTCATGTGGGACAGAAAGTAACAATTGAGCCACAGGTATATTGTGGACATTGTTATCCATGCCGTCACGGAAAATACAATCTCTGTGAAGAGCTGAAAGTAATGGGATTCCAGACAACAGGAACTGCATCCGAGTATTTTGCAGTTGATGCATCAAAAGTAACACCGATACCGGAAGATATGTCTTATGAAGAGGGCGCAATGATTGAGCCTCTGGCAGTAGCTGTTCATGGTGTTAAACAGATGGGCGATGTAACAGGAATGAATATTGTGGTGATAGGAGCCGGTCCGATCGGAAATCTGGTAGCGCAGTCTGCAAAAGGGATGGGAGCAGCTAAAGTTATGATCACAGATGTCAGTGATCTTCGTCTGGAAAAAGCAAAAGAGTGTGGAATTGACGTATGTGTCAACAACAAGAAATAAAAATTTCGGGGGAAGCAATGGTAGAAGCCTTTGGACCGGATAAGGCAGATGTTATCTATGATTGTGCAGGAAATAACATTACAATGGGACAGGCGATCAAATATGCAAGAAAAGGAAGCGTGATTGTGCTGGTTGCAGTTTTTGCAGGAATGGCTGAGATCGATCTGGCAGTTGCAAATGATCATGAGCTTGATATCAAGAGCACAATGATGTACAGACATGATGATTATGTAGACGGAATCAGACTGGTGAATGAAGGAAAAGTGCATTTAAGACCGCTGATCTCTAAGACGTTTGCATTTAAAGATTATCTGAAAGCATACCAGTACATTGACGATAACCGTGAGACTACAATGAAAGTGATTATCAATGTGCAGGAAAAATAAAATACCCTGCTGATCATAAGCATTATGTAAGACAAAGATATAATAAAAAAGACTGCTGTAAAGAAGACATGAGTAAACGGAAAGACGGAGGAGGGCAGCAGGCAGGAGGAATTATGGAGAGTAAAAACGAAAATGTAAAAGTTCCGTTGATCAGTAAAATCGCATATGGATTTGGCGATGTAGGATGTAATTTCAGCTGGATGTTCGTCAGTAATTTTCTCATGATTTTTTACACAGACGTATTCGGAATCAGTATGGCAGCAGTCTCTGCCCTGATGCTGTTTTCGAGATTTTGGGATGCGATCAATGATCCGATCGTGGGTGGACTGACAGATAAAACCAAAACAAAATGGGGACGTTATCGTCCATGGCTTCTCATTGCAGCTCCGATCACGGCCGTGCTTCTGATTATGACATTCTGGGCACATCCGGACTGGTCGGACAGATCAAAGGTTATCTATATGGTAATTACATACTGTCTGCTGGTACTTGGATATACTTGTGTAAATATCCCGTATGGCACCCTTTGTGGAGCAATGACACAGGATATCGATGAACGTGCAAAGATTAATACATCACGTTCAGTATCTGCAATGGTTGCAATTGGAATTATCAATATCATTACAGTTCCACTGATTGGAAAACTTGGCAGTCAAAGTGCTAAAACCGGATACCTACTGGTAGCAATCATATACGGATGTATTTTTGCAGCCTGTCATTTCTTCTGTTTTGCAAAAACAAAAGAGCAGGTGATTATGCCGGAAAAAGAAAAAATATCCATAAAAGTGCAGTTAAGAGCGGTGATGCAGAACCGCCCATATATTCTGGCATTAATCGGACAGGTGTTATTCGGATTTACACTTTATGGAAGAAATGCAGATGTTTTATACTATTTCACTTATGTAGAGGGAAATGCATCCTACTATACTACATATTCCATGTGCATCATCATTCCATCCATTATCGGTGCTGCATGTTTCCAGCCTGTATTCCGCAAACTGAACAATAAAGGAAGAACTGCATCCATTTTTGCTCTCCTCACTGGAATTTCCATGCTCTGTATGTTCTTCTTTAATGTAAAAGAAACACCGGCAGCGTTCTATACACTTGCAGGAATTACACAGTTCTTTTTCTCTGGATTTAACACTGCAATCTATGCGATCATTCCCGACTGCGTAGAATACGGAGAGTGGAAAACGGGCTTAAGGAATGATGGTTTTCAATATGCATTTGTGTCACTGGGAAATAAAATTGGCATGGCAATAGGAACTGCGCTACTTGCAGCACTTCTTGGAAAATATGGATATGTGGCAAATCAGGTACAGAATCCGGCTGTCCTCAGTATTATGAGACATTCCTTTACTACAATTCCGGGAGTTTTATGGATAGTGACAGCAATTGTACTGTTTTTCTATCGCCTGAATAAAAAACGTTACAATGAAATTGTAGAAGACCTGAAAAAAAACCGGGTAAAATAAAGAGTGTCGTGAAGTGAATTGCGAATATCAACAGAGTCTCCTTGAGCAACATTAAAAAATCTGCTTAAGGAGATTTTTATGTCTGGAGTTTTTGTGGTTGTATTTTTGTTTTATATGGGTATAATGGTGAGATAAGTCTGCAGATGAAAGGAAGACAATGTTGACAATATAACGAAGGAGCGGAGTATTATGCTGAAAAGATTCACCAGATATGTAACCCAGAGTGTTGCCGGAATGATCGGGATTTCCGTTTATGTTCTGGCAGATACTTTCTTTATATCTGTATATTCCGGTGCTGATGGACTGGCAGTTCTCAATCTGATTCTGCCGGTTTATGGACTGATCTATGCGATTGGGGCTATGATCGGGATTGGTTCCGCTACCAGGTATGCCATAAGCAGGGCAAAAGGAAAAAATACAGAACATTATTTCGTACAGTCAGTAACCTGGAGCATACTGGCTGCAGTTCCATTTATGCTGATCGGAATCTTTATTCCGGACAAAGCATTGGCTTTGCTGGGTGCAGATGCCGGACTGATCGGACTTGGACGAAACTATGTGAGAATTATTCTGATCGCAACACCATTCTTCATGTCAAATTATACATTTACTGCATTTGCCAGAAACGATGGAGCGCCTTCTGTTGCAATGATCGGTTCCATCAGTGGAAGTATCTTTAACATTATATTTGATTATATATTCATGTTCCCGGTCGGTCTGGGATTTTCCGGAGCCGGACTGGCTACTGCAATCTGTCCGATCGTAACAATGAGCGTCTGTACCATACACTACAGAAGTAGCAGAAACCATGTAGGATTCCATTGGAAAAAACCGTCATTCAGACACCTGATTTCCTGCTGTCAGCTGGGAGTTTCCGCATTTGTCGGTGAACTGTCTTCCGGTGTGATTGCTATTGTATTTAATTTTCTGATCCTTGGAATCGCGGGAAATATGGGTGTGGCAGCCTATGGAGTTGTGGCAAATCTTTCTATCGTGGCATTTGCAATTTTCAATGGTCTGGCCCAGGGAGCACAGCCCCTGATCAGTGAAAGCTACGGAAAAGGCCAGCTCATTCAGGTAAGAAAACTTCTGAAATGGAGCCTGCTCGTATGTCTTGCTGTAGAAGCACTGACCCAATTGATCATCTGGACTTCAACCGACACGCTGATCAGCATTTTCAACAGTGAAAACAATGTTCAGTTATTGAATTATGCACATACAGACTGCGTCTGTATTTCCTTGGATTTATAGTGGCAGGAATCAATATTGTACTGGTGGCATATTTCTCAGCAGTAGATGAACCGAAAATCGCGATTGTGGGATCATTTCTGAGAGGAGTTGTTGCTATTGTTATCTGCGCGGTTATACTTGCGAAATTATTTGGATTAAATGGAATCTGGATCTCTCTTCTTGTAGCGGAGACAGTTACGTTTCTGACGATTCTGTTTCTGGCATATAAAGACAGAAACAGAATCGAATAACACTGTTGAAAAGGAATTCTTGTATAAACCTCCAAACTGATGTAAGATAAGATTACTCAGTTTGGAGGTTTTATTTTTATGTTTAACGAAATAAAAGATTTCGCTGCGCCGGAACTGGATGTATATGCCAGAACATCTGAAGTGCAGCTTTTAAGATACTATGAACCGGAACCGGGAATTTTCATTGCGGAAAGTCCGAAAGTAATTGAACGAGCCTGAATGCAGGATATCAGCCAATCTCTTTTCTGGTGGAGCATAAAGATCTGGAAGGAGAGGCACAGGAAATCCTGAAACAATATCCGGATGTGCCGGTCTATACTGCGGAATATGAACTTCTGGTCAAGCTGACAGGATTTGCCCTTACGCGCGGAATGCTATGTGCAATGCGCAGAAATCCACTGCCATCTGTAGAGGAAATCTGCAGAAATGCCAGCCGCATAGCAGTTCTTGAGAATGTTGTAAACCCTACAAATATCGGAGCTATTTTTCGCTCAGCTGCAGCTCTCCATATGGATGCAGTACTTCTGACCGGCGGATGCAGTGATCCGCTTTACCGACGTGCAGCCAGAGTCAGCATGGGAACTGTATTCCAGATTCCCTGGACATACTTTGATAAAAAAACTGTATGGCCACAGGATGGAATGCAGACTCTGCAAAATATGGGATTCAAAACAGCGGCAATGGCTCTGCGTGACGATTCTGTAGGAATTGATGACAAAGCACTCCGGTCAGAAGAAAAACTGGCAGTCATTCTCGGAACTGAAGGTGACGGCCTTGCATCACAGACCATCGCAGACTGCGATTATACAGTAAAGATACCAATGTCCCACGGAGTAGATTCGTTGAATGTAGCTGCGGCAAGTGCAGTGGCATTCTGGGAGCTGGGACACAGGTAAGATATAACTCAGGAGGAAATGAAAAATGTCTTTGGAAAAAGCAGAAAAATATCTGGAAGAGAAAGGCTTTCTTGACCATGTGATCGAACTGGAAGCATCCACTGCCACAGTAACAGAAGCAGCAGAAGCCCTTCATGTAGAGCCGGGTATGATCGCAAAGACTATGTCCTTTTTGCAGAACGATAAAGCAGTCCTGATCTTAACAGAGGGTACAGCCAGAGTAGATAACCGAAAATATAAAGATACTTTTCATATAAAGGCAAAAATGATTCCATTTGATGAAGTAGAAAACATCATCGGTCACGCTCCGGGAGGGGTATGCCCGTTCGGAATTAATGAGGGAATTGAAGTCTACCTTGACGAAAGTCTGAAACAATTTACCACAGTATATCCGGCTGCCGGCAATGATCACAGTGCAGTAAAGCTCACAATCCCGGAACTGGAACAGGTAGCAGAGGCAAACGGATGGGTGGATGTGTGTAAAGAAACAGAAAACTGATCGTTCATGGTAACACCCATGCATTACATTTATATGAAAGAATCGGTTTTACCAGACTTGGCGTGATTCCCCAGGGATTCAGAATGCCGGATGACATTATGGACAAATACAAAGAACTTGTTTTTTCTTCACTCATCTTTATCTTCTTTGAAATAGTGAATATAAAAGGTGGAAAATTAATGAAAACAGTAAAAACTCCTGCGGGGATATTTACGATCAACAAAGTGAAAATTCCCTCAGCATACACATGTGCAGCAGAACAGAAAATAGAATATATCAGTGAAAATCATGTGCAGATTATCACTATGAATCAGGCAGTATCATTTGGAGATCAGATATTGTCCCCGAGAATCTGTCAAAGCTGTATGAATCCTGAAAAAATTACAATTTATCCACTGGAAATAGAATACTTTGGGGAAAAAGTGTTTTTTAAGGATCACTATAGTGTAAAAGAATGGAAAAAAGGCGATCCATTACCGGAAATCCATGAATGGTATCCGCACATAAAAAAAGCCAGATGCAACCCGTGCAGGAACTGTGGAAGATGTTAAAATTGCACACTTGTTACTGTTTACTCCATTCACAGTAACGTACACTTCTTTAAATGACAGAAACAGAATGATAGGGATTGTTATCAACAGGAAACAGGAATATAATATTTCTGTTAAGCAATATTTATCCAAAAGCAATAACTTAAATGGAGATAAAAAATGGATTACAGAAAATTCGGCGAATGCTATTACATAAGAATGGATCGTAATGATGAGATCATCAGTACAATCCTCGAAATATGTAAAAAAGAAAATATCAGATCAGCCACTTTTTCAGGGATCGGAGGATGCAAGGATGCAGAAATTCAGACCTTTATCCCAGAGACAGGCAGCTTCGAGGAACAGCGCATTTCCGGAATGCTTGAGTTGGTATCTTTAAACGGTAACGTGGTCACAGGTGAAAATAATACTTGTTACCATCATACCCATGCAGTATTTTCTTATAAAGATGGTGAACGACATTGCATGGCAGCAGGTCATATGAAATCAATTACTGTACTGTATACTGCAGAAATCGAACTTCATCCGGTAACAGGCGGAACTATCCGCCGCAAATATGATCCTGAAACAGGGACTGGATTCTGGGATTTTAATTGAATCAAGTAAGTCCCATGTTTCAATTGCGAAAAGCAATAAGCAGTGGGTAGATGTATGTAAAGAAACAGAAACTGGTAGTTGACGGTATGATATGGAAAATGGAGGACAGAAGAATGGGTATTGTAATCAGAGAATATCAGACAGAAGACGTAACAGCAGCTATTACAATATGGAATCAGGTGGTAGAGGACGGTGTAGCATTCCCACAGGAAGAAAACCTGACAGAAGAAACAGGAGATGCTTTTTTCAAAGAACAGACTTATACAGGGATCGCAGTAAACACTGACAACAATGAAATTGTCGGTCTCTACATCCTGCACCCGAACAATGTAGGGAGATGCGGTCATATATGTAATGCCAGCTATGCAGTAAGGAGAGACTCCGTGGTGAACACATTGGCGAGAAACTGGTTCTTGACTGCCTCGCACAAGCGAAAGTAAAAGGCTTCCGTATTATGCAGTTCAATGCAGTGGTTGCAAATAACACCCATGCATTACATTTATATGAAAGAATAGGTTTTACCAGACTTGGCGTAATTCCCCAGGGATTCAGAATGCCGGATGGACATTATGAAGATATTATTCCGCATTATTATGTGCTGTAGAACATAAAAGATTTTACTGCACCGGAACTTTTATAGTTACGGTAAATTAAAATATCTGTCAGGAAAGCAGGTGTGTGAAATGGGTGTGTATTTAAATCCCGGCAATGATAAATTTTATAAAGCAATCAATTCTGAGATTTATGTAGACAAAACAGAACTGATACAATATACCAATCGTGTTTTTAACACCATGCAGCAAAATGTCTGTGTAAGCAGACCAAGACGTTTCGGAAAGTCTATGACTGCAAATATGCTGGCTGCATATTACAGCAGAGGATGTCAGTCTGAAAAATTATTTGACGGACTTAAGATAAAAGAAGATTCATCTTTTTCAAAATATCTGAACAAATATAATGTTTTCTTTATAAATATGCAGGAATTCCTAAGCCGCAGTAAGACAGTAGAGAAAATGGTCCTGCGATTAAACCGGATTCTGATGCGTGACCTGAAACAGGAATATCCTGATGTGGACTATTTTGATGAAGAAGATCTTGCTGAAAGTATGCAGGATGTATATCAGCAGACAGGATGTCAGTTTGTGATTATTATAGATGAGTGGGATTGTATTTTCAGAGAATACAAGTCAGATAAAGAAGCACAGGAGCAGTATCTTGATTTTCTGCGGGATTTTCTTAAGGATAAATCTTATATTCATCTTGCTTATATGACAGGAATCTTGCCGGTAAAGAAATATGGAACACATTCTGCCCTGAATATGTTTGATGAATTTTCTATGATTTATGCAGGACCTCTGGCGAAGTTTGTGGGTTTTACAGAGACAGAAGTCAGAGAATTATGTGAGAAATATCATATGGATATGAGGGAAATCAGAGAATGGTATGACGGGTACAGGTTTGAAAACTGTGAGCCGGTTTATAATCCAAGGTCTGTGGTAAACGGCATGCTTTTTGGTTCTATTAGAAACTACTGGAATATGACAGAATCTTTTGAAGCACTGCAGACTTATATAGATATGAATTTTGAGGGGTTAAAGGATGATATTCTCAGTATGCTGGCAGGAGAGCATATTCCTGTTAATACCGGAAATTTTACAAATGATATGACGACATTCCGGGATGAGAATGATGTTTTGACCTTATTGATCCATCTGGGATATCTGGCATATGATTCTACAGAACATTGTGTGTATATTCCTAATAATGAAATCCGGAATGAGTATGCAAATGCTGTTTCTGTATCAGACTGGGGTGAAGTGTCAAAAGCTTTAAAAAATTCGGCAGATGTCCTGAATGCAATCTGGAATCAGAATGAGCAGATGGTTGCACAGGGAATCCAAAGAGCACACTTTGAGACCTCGCATCTTCAGTATAATGATGAAAATGCATTAAGTTATACTATTTCACTGGCTCTGTATGCGGCTAGAAACTATTATAGCGTATATCGTGAACTGCCAACAGGAAAGGGATTTGCGGATATGGTCTTTATTCCGAGAAAAAAAATTTCCTGATAAACCTGCTCTGGTAGTGGAATTAAAATGGGATAAAAGTGCCAAAGGAGCTATTTCTCAGATTAAACAGAAGCAATATTGTAAAAGTCTGGAGGAATATGCAGGAAATATTCTTTTGGCAGGGATTAATTATTCGAAGAAGGATAAAGAGCATCAGTGCATGATTGAGAAGATAGTGAAATAACAACGCTATATATGATTTATTGTTACTGTTCACAGCAACACGCTTTGCGATGCAGGAAATATGAACCTCCTTGTGCAATGCCCAAGGAGTATCATTTGCTTCGCAAACTTAATTTATGCTAATCGCATAAATTCGCGCGGTATGTCTCGGGATTTTGGCATATTCATGCCAAAACACCTCGCGGGACAGTGGTGTGTGAACAGTAACGACTTATTACAAATGTAAACCCAAAATTGAAGAACGGGTTGACAATCTTCTCTGCTTATGATATAAAAAAGAAGGTCAAAATCAATCATTAACAGGGAAAGAGGAGAGTCTTATTATGAGTCAGTCATATGCAAAAAGCCCTGCTGCAGAGAGAAAATTTACAACCAGAGAAATGGTACTGGTTGGTATGTTTGCAGCAGTTCTTGCAGTAATATCACAGATTTCATTGCCAATGCCTACCGGTGTACCGATCACCATTCAGGTATTTGGTGTAGCACTTGTAGGCGCAGTACTTGGTTCCAGGCTTGGAACTACAGCAACACTGGTTTACGTTCTGTTAGGAGCCATCGGTCTTCCGATCTTTGCTAACTTCTCAGGCGGAATCAGCAGCATCGTAGGAGTTACAGGAGGATACATCTGGGCATGGCCGATCATGACCTGGCTCTGCGGAATCCGTCCGAAAACAGAGAACAAGACAAAGAATCTTGCAATCTCAATCGGATTCGCACTGATCGGACTTCTGATCGTTGAGACAATCGGTGGTCTGCAGTGGCACTTTGTAGGAGGCTCCATGAGCATCCCGGCAATCGCAGTATACTCCTTAACAGCATTTATTCCAAAGGATATTGTGATCACAGTTCTTGCAGTACTGATCGCAATTCCCATCAGAAAAGGAATCAACAATGCAGGAAACCGCTGATAAAAGTAACAGGTTAAAGAATAGCCTGCCGGAAGACAATCTGGTAAAGCAGGAAAACATAAAGATTCACGGAATCGGACTTGATAAAGCAGGACGGTGTACACACTATCACACACAGCTTGACATAGCTGCATTGCTCTGCGCGAAGTGCAGGAAATATTACGCATGTTATTCCTGCCACGATGAACTGGAAGATCATTCATTTATGGCAACAACACCGGAAGAAGCTTATCCTGTTTTATGCGGAAACTGCGGCAGGAAACTTACACTTCAGGAATACAAAAAAGGCAGCTGCCCTTACTGCCACGCAGGATTTAATCCAAAATGCAGTTTACATGAGAATATTTATTTCTGTTGCACTATGTAACGTGTTTTGAAAACATTTCCGCAATCTGCACGCCCCACTTTGCAGTATATTTTGCAGAAAGCTTTTTCAAACACGCTCTAATGTAGAGAATACAAAATAACAAAAAATTTTGTATTCTCTTTTTATTTGTCAAAAAATCTGATATACTGATTAGAGTTAGAATAGACTAACTAAATCAAACAAATAACAAGAACCTATTTCTTTTATTTGCATACAAATAAAAACAGGAGGAATAAATTGATGGATATAAATGTATTTTATGGAATTTTGATTCCTTTTCTTGGAACTTCTGCAGGAGCCGCCTGCGTATTTTTCATGAAGAAGAATCTGAATGAACAGATTCAAAGGGCACTTACCGGCTTTGCAGCAGGAGTTATGGTTGCAGCTTCCATATGGAGTCTGCTAATCCCGGCAATTGAACAGTCTTCCGGACTGGGGAAGCTTTCATTTGTACCGGCAGCAGTGGGATTTTGGATAGGGGTGTTTTTTTTGCTCTTGCTGGATCACATGATCCCGCATCTTCACCAGAACAGTAACAAGGCAGAAGGTCCGAAGAGCAAACTTCAGAGAACTACCATGCTGGTTCTTGCAGTAACTCTGCATAATATTCCGGAGGGAATGGCAGTAGGAGTCGTATACGCAGGCTATTTAACAGGTCACGCCAGATCACTATAATGGGAGCCATGGCTCTTTCTATCGGGATTGCCATTCAAAACTTTCCCGAGGGAGCCATTATTTCTATGCCCCTGCGTTCTGAGGGAATGGGAAAAACCAAAGCCTTTGCAGGCGGAGTCCTGTCCGGGATTGTAGAACCTGTCGGTGCAGTCCTCACAATCCTGGCTGCCGGCTCATTGTCCCGGCACTTCCATATCTTTTAAGCTTCGCAGCCGGAGCTATGCTCTATGTAGTAGTAGAAGAACTCATACCCGAAATGTCTGCCGGAGAACACTCCAACATTGGAACTATTTTCTTTGCGGTAGGATTCTCTCTGATGATGATTCTGGATGTAGCTCTTGGATAAAAAAACAGCTGTCCGATTTATCACCGGGCAGCTGTCTTGGCATTGAGAGATATCTGGGAAACAGTGGAAACCTGTGAAGGGGCAGAGCCAGTTGAATGACGTGGTTCTGTCCGGTACAGATATAAAATACCGCCAAAGAAACCAAAGATCAATCCTGTATATCCGCCACTGCAAAGGACAACGGTTATCTTTGTAACGAAGGACATACCGCCGATCATGCAGATCAAAAATCCTGCCAGAAGACCGATCGTTGTCCAGCCCATAAGTGAAACAGCCAGAAAAGCTGCGTAAGCATGTGAGTTTTTTACCTGTTTATTAATAGAATTCCATAATGTCTGATACATAATGATTCCTCTTTTCTCTTTCAATTCTTTGATTACTATTATAGAAACAGTTTGTAAAATACACATGCTCGCTAATGAAAAATCTCTGTAAAATTTTCTTTCTCTGTTATATGCAGAGGACGGAGAAAGTACAAGACAGAAAAACAATTACGTATATTATACAAATGAATGCATTTGAAAATGGTTTTATAGCAATCCTCTAAAATAATGCATCTTAATCCAGTCCATCAGAGTGTGAAATCCTGCGTCAGATATCTTTGCCGTGTGTCAGCACGCCTGCAGATATCTTCCTTGTCTTTCGCACTCTGCTGAACTGTCTTAAATGCATTATTTACGAGGATTGCTATAGGTAACAGATAACGATATAAAATGACCGTATGCGTGCGAAGCGGATTGCGAATATCTGCTTGATAATCATACATATTGCATAAAAACACCTATCTATAATTGTAAAATATATATAAATTATCTCTTGATATTTTATAAAAAAAAGAGTAAAACTTTAAATAAATAAAAAAGAGAAATGCATAGAACAGGACAGGTCACAGAAGGAACCGGATTACAGAGAGTCGCAGGCAGGTGAGATGCGGCAGATGGTAGTTTGTGATATCACCCGGGAGCATCCCGCTGAAATCTATAGTAAGCCGGGACGTGGTCTTCACGTTACAGGAGAAGCTGTTTGACTCAGACAGTGTTAAGAGATTGTATCTGGCGACAGGTATAATAATACAAAGTGGTACCACGGAATATTCCGCCTTTGTTATTCAATTGGAAATTGGATAGCAGGGGCGTTTTTTTATAATATAAATATAAAAGAAAAGAAGAGGGAAGAGATTATGAGTGGAATAGTAATGATGATAATAGCCATCGTAGTGCTTGGTGGAGCATATCTTCTGTATGGCCGTTATCTTCAGAACAAATGGGGCATTGACCCAAAAGCAAAAACACCGGCATATGAGATGGAGGATGGAGTGGATTATGTACCGGCTGATACCAATGTGGTATTTGGTCATCAGTTTGCATCCATAGCAGGCGCAGGTCCTATCAACGGACCGATCCAGGCAGCAATTTTCGGCTGGCTTCCGGTTATGCTCTGGATCCTGATCGGTGGTGTATTTTTCGGAGCAGTTCAGGATTTTGCATCTATGTATGCCTCTGTAAAGAACAAAGGCCGTACAATCGGATATATCATTGAAGCTTATATCGGAAAACTGGGAAAGAAATTATTCCTTTTATTCTGCTGGCTGTTCTGTATTCTGGTTGTTGCAGCATTTGCAGATGTTGTGGCAGGAACCTTTAACGGATTTGTGACAGATAATGCAGGAACCGTTACCAGGGTAGCAGCAAACGGAGCAGTTGCAACAACTTCCATGTTATTTATCATCGAGGCAGTGGGACTGGGATTTTTCCTTAAATATTCCAAGTTTAATAAATGGATCAATACTGCAGTGGCTATTTTATTATTAGTGCTCGCAATTGCGCTGGGACTTAAATTCCCGGTATATGTAAGTCTTGGAACCTGGCATATTATTATCTTTGTATATATTCTGGTAGCCAGTGTTGCCCCTGTATGGGCATTGCTCCAGCCCCGTGATTATCTGAACAGTTATCTGCTGATCTTTATGATCGTTGGTGCGGTTATCGGTGTATTTGCAGCCAATCCATCCTGTAATCTTAAGGCTTTTACAAGCTTTAATGTGGATGGACAGTATATGTTCCCTATTCTTTTCGTGACAATTGCCTGCGGTGCAGTTTCAGGCTTCCATTCACTGGTATCCTCCGGTACTGCATCAAAACAGATCAAAAATGAAAAGAACATGCTTCCGGTTTCCTTTGGTGCAATGCTTATGGAAAGTATGCTGGCAATTATTGCACTGATCGCTGTTGCATCCTTTGCAGATGGTGAGGCAGCAGCACAGGGACTTACCACTCAGCCGCAGATATTTGCAGGTGCTATTGCAAACTTTCTTTCTGTAATCGGTTTGCCATATTCACTGGTATTTACACTGATCAATCTGGCTGTATCAGCTTTTGCGCTGACATCTCTTGACTCAGTAGCCAGAGTAGGACTCTGTCATTCCAGGAATTTTTCCTTGATTCTGATACAGACGAGGAAAATATGAGTCCGTTCTTAAAAGTAGTAACCAATAAATATTTTGCGACAATCATTACACTGGTACTTGCCTATCTGCTTACAAAGGTAGGATATGCAGAAATCTGGCCACTATTTGGTTCTGCCAATCAGCTGCTATCTGTACTTGCTCTTGTAGCCTGCGCAGTATTTCTTAAGAAAACAAAACGTCAGGGCTGCATGCTCTGGATTCCTATGGTATTTATGATGGCAGTTACCTTTACTGCACTGGGTATGACTATCAGTAAGCTTACAAAAGCATTATTTACCACAGGCCTGGATCTTGGAAATACCTTACAGCTTATCTTCGCAGTGTTACTGCTGATCCTTGGTGTGCTGGTAGCAATCCAGGGAGTGAAGAAGCTTTTTGAAAAAAATGATGAAAAACAGACTGCATAATTTAAGAAGGATAGCGGTTGATATTCTTACATAAAAATAAAAATCCGAAAAAAGACACTTTGGGAGAGTCACCTCATCCCTAAGTGTCTTTTTTAATCGAATCAAGTAAGTCCCCTGTTTCAGTTGAGAACATTGGCTTGACTTTGTGATATATTTTGCTTGAATTCGTTTGTCGTAGTTAGCGGAATTTTCAATCATCTGTCGATAGTCAGCCAATCAATTTCTCATTCACATACTCAAATCCGAGACGTTTCACAGTATCTGCAAATCGTTCTCCTGCGATTCCTTCATTTTTGAAGAGAAGGATTGCTTTTTCTATGACTGCCATTACTTCTTCTTCCTCTGTGAAAATTCTGGTAAGAGCCTGACCGTGTGAGATTCGCTTACCCCAGCGGCCTCCGATATAGATCTTATAACCATTCTGATATTCCGGTACTGCGCCGAAAGGACATTTTCCTTTGCATCGTCCGCAATGGATACATTCTTCAGGATCAATGTAAAGTTTACCGTCAACTAATTTCGGAACGTGGACAGGGCAGCTTTTTTCAATCTGACATTTCTTACATCCCCGGCATTTCTCTGCATCCGGTTTTGGGATTCTCTGGCCGATAATTCCCATATCATTCAGATTAGGTTTTACACAGTTATTTGGACATCCGCCAACTGCGATCTTGAATTTGTGCGGGAGTATCACATCGTGATAGCCTACATAAAAACGCTCATGGATCTTTTGGCTGAGTGAAAAGGTGTCAATCAGACCATACTGGCAGGTTGTTCCCTTGCATGAGACAACAGGACGCACTTTAGCTCCGGTTCCGCCTGTCATCAGCCATGCTCTCCAAGGAAGGCGATTGTTTTCTCAATATTATCATAAGGAACTCCCTGGATTTCCATACTCAGGCGGGTTGTCATAGTATCTGACCATTTCCGAATTTATCTGCAGCGTCCGCAATGGCACGATGTTCATCTGTGGTAATATGACCATTTCCTGTGATGACCCGAATATTAAAGATGTCATCATATCGTTTGTCCTGAAGACATCCAAGACCTTTTACCCGTTTGATTTCCTCGGGACTCAGTTTTTGTTGGCGGATGTTGTTATTTTTTCCTCATTCATGTTTAAGTATCTCCTTTATGTAGCTGTTGCTTTTCTCTGATATATACGGCGTTTCTTTTGTTGATTATAAGCTTCATGAATGATAAAATCAATTGTTTTTATGACCGCTTGCGTCTGTACTCGTTGGGAGTCATTCAAAATTGTTTCTTAAAAGCAGTTGGAAAGTGGCTCTGGCTGGAAAAGCATGAAATGAACTATCCGTTCCTAAAATTGTTATAATAAGAGTCCATATGCAGAACTTTTGTATATAATAGACTAAGTGAATATCTGGAAATGAGATTAAAATGCCAGACCAGAAAATAGATAACCTTTTAAATCTCGCAATGGATGCAACCCCACAGGAGCGTAGAAAGTCAGGAAATCTTAACATAGGATATGATCCTGCAACCAGGCTATGGGATGTGATCATAAAGTACAGCGGACCGGAAAGTGGTCTGGCTGGAAATGGAATTCAGGTAGTGCCATTGTTAGGCGGCTATGCAGTGGTAACTTTGCCGGACAGTGAGATTGATAAGTATTCCCACAGAGCGCAGGTGGAATTTATGGAGAAACCCAAACGCCTGTATTTTGAATTGTTTCAGGCGAAGGGAGCGAGTTGCATCCGCACAGTGCAGACCGGCAGGAATGGACTGACGGGAAAAGGAATCCTGACAGGAGTTGTGGATTCAGGAGTGGATTATTTTCACCCTGATTTCCGAAATGCAGATGGGAGCAGCAGAATTTTACGTTTATGGGATCAGAGCATACAGGGAAATCCACCTCAGGGATATGTGACAGGAACTGAATATACGAAAGAGCAGATCGATGAGGCGCTTGCACTTGGAGAAAACCAGGGCAGGCGTCTTGTTCCATCTTCAGATTACAGTGGACATGGAACTTCCGTGCTGGGGGTTGCAGCAGGAAATGGAAGGGCGTCAGATGGGGTGAATCAGGGAGTTGCCTGTGAAAGTGATCTGTTGGTTGTGAAAATGGGAATTCCCAGAGAGAACTCCTTTCCCAGAACTACGGAACTGATACAGGGGATTGATTATCTGGTGAGGCAGGCGCTGGCTATGGAAAGACCAATGGTGATCAATCTCAGTTTTGGAAATAATTATGGCTCACACAAAGGAGATTCCCTCCTTGAAACATATATAGATATGGTTTCTTCCACAGGACGTCTAGCTATCTGTACAGGTACAGGGAACAACGGCAATCAGCCTCTGCATGAGGGAGGAACCTGAAACAGGGACAGACCAGACAGATAGAATTATCTGTGAGCAGCAGGGAACCAACATTAAATGTGCAGTTATGGAAATCTTATGAGGATGAGATGAGTATTTATATTGAAAATCCATCCGGAAACCGGATCGGCCCCTTAGACGAAAAGCTTGGTCCTCAGAGGTACAGACTGGGAAATACAGATCTTTTAATCTATTATGGCAAACCTGGACCCTATCATCTGACACAGGAAATCTACATAGATTTCCTTCCTGGGAAAACTTATGTGGACAGTGGAGACTGGAAAATCATCCTAAGTGGAAAAAAGGTCAGAGGAGGGGAATATTACCTGTGGCTGCCGGGTGGAAATACTCTGAACAGAGGGACTGGGTTTTATGAACCAAGGGCATATGGAACTTTGACCATACCTGCCACAGCCCGGCGGGTTATTGCAGTTGGAGCATATGATTCGCTGGTTGACTCTTATGCGGATTTTTCTGGAAGGGGCAGCAGAATGCTGCCATATCTGAAACCTGATCTGGTGGCACCGGGAGTAAACATAGTTGCTCCCGTACCCGGTGGTGGTTACAGAATAGTAACAGGGACTTCCTTTGCAACACCATTTGTCAGCGGATCCGCAGCATTGTTAATGCAATGGGGGATTGTAAATGGAAACGATCCCTACCTCTATGGGGAAAAAGTAAAAGCCTATCTCCGAAAAGGCGCCAGACCATTGCCGGGGTACGAGGAGTATCCCAATGAAGAGGTAGGATGGGGGGCACTTTGTTTGGAGAATAGTTTTCCAAAATGAAAATGTTGTAGGTATGAGGAAAACATGCTATGGTATGTATACAATGCGCAAAGAGGAGCAGAAAAAATGAAGTACGAACATATCACAGAGGGCCGTTTCATAGATCGTCCTAATCGGTTTATTGCACATGTGGAGATCAATGGGCAGGTGGAAACGGTTCATGTAAAGAATACAGGCAGGTGCAGGGAACTTTTGGTCCCGGGTACACAGGTTTTTCTGGAAAAGAGCAGCAATCCGGCGAGAAAGACAGCCTATGACCTGATCTGCGTAAATAAAAAGGGCAGGGGTCTGATCAATATGGATTCTCAAATTCCTAATAAAGCAGCGCTGGAATGGATAAAGGCAGGACATCTTTTTCCGGAGAAGGTTCAGGTAACGCCGGAGAAGACCTATGGAAATTCCAGATTTGATCTTTACGTCTGTTCAGAGAAACGCAAGGCTTTTATAGAAGTAAAAGGTGTCACTCTGGAGTCGGATAATATAGCACGCTTCCCCGATGCACCGACAGAAAGAGGTGTGAAACATCTGAAGGAGCTGATCCATTGTATGCAGGAAGGATACGAAGCTTATCTGCTTCTGGTGATTCAGATGAAGGGAGTTGACATGTTTGAGCCCAACTGGGAGACTCATCGGGAATTTGGAGAAACATTACAGGAAGCGGAAAGGGCAGGAGTGCATATTCTGGCATATGACTGTCTGGTAGAACCTGACAGAATGGAAATTCAGGATCCGGTACCTGTATGCCTTGCTTCTGACTGGAAATAAAAAAGTATTCCCGCAATCAGCAGGCCCTATTCAAAAATTGCGATGACTGCCAATGCTTTTGAAGAAGACCGTAAAAAGGCAATCAAGGCGGGTATGAACGCTCATATTGCCAAACCAATCAGTGTAGATATAATTCTGGAAAATCTGGAGAGAATGCGCCAAAACAGAAAGTATTTTAATGAACCTGCTGAGAAGAGTTAAAAACTTTTCAGCAGGTTTTAATTTATCCAAAAAATTACATGCATACTGTCAGAAGTGCTAGTGTAAATATCTGAGCGTTCACGTATAATGTAGATAAACAAAAAAACTTCTCACAAAATTAAGTAAAAAAGAGTCCGAGGAGTACATTAAAAAAGAAAGGAGATGTTTGTATGAGTAAAAAAATGAGGTTGTGGATGGCAGGAACAGTAGGAGTCTTAATGGCAGGCTTTATGAGCGTAAGTGTTTATGCCCTTGAAGAAAAGGATGTTATTGGAACCTGGTATGTAAATGAGCTTTCTATGGGCGAAGGTGCATCCTTTCATCCGGGGGCAATGGGAATGGAAGTGACCGTGGACATTAAAGAAGACGGTAAAATGGAACAACAAGTTCTGTTTATGGGGAAGAGCCCGAAGTAGATGAATCAGAGTGGAAAATAGAAAATGATAAAATTTTGATGACTCATAATGATCAGACAGGGGAATGCGAGTACAAGGACGGTAAGATAACCTTAACAGCAGATGGAACGACAATGATCCTGAGTCAGGAAAAGGAAGAGTATGAGCCTTATGTACCGGGCAAACCGGTAGAAAATCCAACCATGAAGGATTTTGAAGGAGAATGGAGCTGTACTCTGATGGAAGCATTTGGAATGCAGATGCCGGTTAATGCTGACTTTACAGGATTTGAAATGAGTATGTCTGTGGAAGACGGAAAGGCTGAAATTATCTTAATAGAGAGCGGAGAAGAGACAAAAGTAGAACTTCAGGGCGACGTGGAAGGAAACGCACTGGTATTAAAGGCTGTAACAGAGGATGAGGCAGGAACTATGTTTTTCAGTCTTGATAATATGAAGTTCAATTTACTGGATGATGGAAAACTGTGTTTGATAGCAGAAGACGATGCAGAGGAATCTGATGACGGCGAAGAAGCAGATGATTCTGAAACAGGTGAAGTTGATTTTTCCGTAAAGACATATTTTGAAAAAATAATTGTTACAGAATAAGGTAAAATACTGCCGCACCATTCCGGTGAGGCAGTATGGGTTTTCAGATAAAAAAGGAGGATAGGGTATGGGATTATTTGATAAGAAAATCTGTGACATCTGCGGAGAGAAAATTGGGTTATTGGGAAATCGAAAACTGGATGACGGAAATCTGTGTAAGGATTGTGCGAAAAAATTATCACCATGGTTTGAGGAGCGGCGGCATAGTACGGTAGAGGATATCAAACGCCAGCTGGAATATCGTGAAAAAAACAAAAAAGCGGTAATGGACTTTTGTATAACCCGTCAGATCAATACCAGAAATTACAATGTTTTTATTGATGATAATAAGGGGAATTTTACTGTTGCGCGGAAACTGGATGTCAATGAAAACCCGGACATAGTTCCTTTATCAGCCATTGTACAGTGCAGAGTTGATGTAGATCAACAGCAGCATGAGGAAACATATACAAAGGATGGAGAAACTGTAAGTTATCAGCCACCGGTATATAAATATGAATTTGATTATACCATGCGTATTAAAGTGAGAACTCAGTGGTTTGATGATATGGATTTTCGCCTGAATACTTTCTCTATAAGCAGTGATAACAGAAGGGAATTGATGGAAGTGGAGCAGACTGCTTATCAGATTATTGCGGCACTGACACCAAATGCAGCCGGGATGCAGTCCGGAATGTCAGGAATGAACATGAATGGAGGAATGCAGTCTGGGATGCCAGGAATGAACATGAATGGAGGGATGCAGCCCGGAATGGCCGGGAATGAACATGAACGGAAGGAACTGCCAAGCCTGGAATGGACCGGGGAATGAACATGAACCGGAAGGGATGCGAAGTTCTGGGAGG
>ENA-OQBT01000365-OQBT01000365.1-human-gut-metagenome-genome-assembly--contig:-NODE-365-length-29007-cov-10.309522_pt1 | contig 29007 bp, 30 predicted proteins | sample MGYA00242749_ERZ504557 | MGnify/ENA primary metagenome ERZ504557 (study PRJEB26092, sample SAMD00036243) | human gut metagenome | host: Homo sapiens | study: EMG produced TPA metagenomics assembly of... | reverse complement strand
TGCTCGGGGCGCTGGACCACTGGAAGTCGAAACGCAAACGGTTCGGCGCGTCTTCAGAGCCGCGCTGGGTGGCCTGCGGGCCAAGCTCCTCACGCAGCGCCTTGTGCACCATGTGGGTCGCGGTATGCGCGCGGGCGATGGCACCGCGTCGGTCAAGGTCGATGTTGGCGTTGACTTCGGCGCCGACAACCAACGTGCCTTCGGTCAGGCGGCACTGGTGCACGATGAGGTCCTTGATCGGCTTCTGCACATCGTCGACTTCGAGCACAGCACCATCGTCGGAAAGGATCTCGCCTGATCGGCGAGCTGGCCACCGGCCTGCGCATAGAACGGAGTGCGGTCGAGAATGACTTCGATGGTGGCCGGACCGGTGACTGCGGGGACGGAGCCCTTGCCTTCCTGCATGATGCCCAGCACCTTGGCGCGGGCGGACATGTCGGTGTAGCCAAGGAAGTCGATGGGCTGGACCAGCGTCTTCTTGAAATCGTCATAGACCGACAGATCCACATTGTGACGCTTCTTCAGGGCATCTGCACGGGCACGGCTCTTCTGCTCGGCCATGAGCTCGCGGAACTTCGCCTCATCGACCTTGACGCCCTGATCGGCGGCCATTTCGAGGGTGATCTCAATCGGGAAGCCGTAGGTGTCGTGCAGCTTGAACGCATCTTCGCCGGAAACGGCGTCGGATCCGGATTCCTTGGCCTTGGCCACAGCGAGGTCGAAAATCTCGGTGCCGGATTCCAGCGTGCGACGGAACGCGTCCTCTTCACCATATGCGGCTTCGGACACATCGTGGAAGGTGTCGTTGAGTTCCGGATAGCTCGGCTCCATAGCTGCCTTGGAGGTCGGCAGCAGGGTCGCATGACCGGATCGGTCACGCCGAGCTCGCGCATGGCCTTGACTGTGCGGCGAAGCAGTCGGCGCAGCACGTAGCCGCGACCGTTGTTGGACGGACGTACGCCATCGGACATGATCATCAATGCGGAACGCACATGGTCAGCCACGATGCGGAAACGCACATCCATGGCTTCGTCATCGCCATACGTGCGGCCGGACAGCTTCTGGGCGGCTTCGATGACCGGGAAGACCTCGTCGGTCTCATAGATGTTCTGCTTACCCTGCATCAGATAGGCAAGACGCTCCAAGCCGGCACCGGTATCGATGTTCTTGTTCTCGAGCTCGCCAACGATGTGCAGGTCGGTCTTGGACTTGACGTTGTCGACCTCGTAGTTTTCGAACACGAGATCCCAGATTTCGATGTAACGGTTCTCGTCGGCGATCGGGCCGCCTTCCACACCGTATTCAGGTCCGCGATCCACGTAGATCTCGGAGCACGGACCGCCAGGGCCAGGGCCGCCGGTGGTCCAGAAGTTGTCCTCCATGCCCATGATCTGGATGTGTTCGGGGTCAACGCCCTCGTTCTTCCACATTGAACGGGCTTCCTCGTCGTCGGTGAAGGTGGTCATCCACAGCTTCTCCGGATCGAAGCCGTAGCCGCCCTTGTCTTGCGGGGTGGTCAGCAGCTCATACGCATAGTGGATGGCTTCTTCCTTGAAGTAATCACCAAAGGAGAAATTGCCCAGCATCTGGAAGAACGTGCCGTGACGGGTGGTTTTGCCGACCTCGTCGATGTCCAAGGTACGCACGCACTTCTGATTGGATGCCATGCGGCTCTTCGGCGGAGTCTGCTCGCCCATGAGGTACGGGATGAACGGGACCATGCCTGCGATGGTGAACAGGGTGGTCGGGTTTGGAGAGATCAGCGATGCCGAAGGCACGATAAGATGGCCGTGCTTTTCGAAATAATCAAGATAGCGCTTCGCGATTTCAGAAGTGCGCATATGAGATTAAGCTCCTTTTTGCTGAAAGGCCTGGTGCCTTTCAAACGAATTCGTGATTGTTGTCCGAACGTACGTTACGGGAATAAGATCAGCTGATCTTATCCGCGTATTTGGTATTAAGTTCAGCCTCGCGGGCTCGACGCGTTTCGTTGAACTCATTGAACAAACCTTCAAGGGTGCGCACGGCGACATGATCTTGATCCGGCCCGAACAGAAATTGTCGAGCCGCATCAGGGGTGTTGGCCTTGACGTACGCCTGTGCTTTGGTCACTGCCACCGCACCGATGCCCACACCAATGGAGATCCAGAAGAGACGCTTGAACATCACTCCCCCTTGTTATTGCTGTTGACGTTCTTCTTGTTCATGAAGGACTGCGCGGTGGTTTTCAGGGCATATGCAGCGGAAGCAACCTTGATAACCGGCTTGCCCAAGAAGGATCCATACAGATCGGTCAGGGCGCTGACATTATTGGCGGTTGTGGAAGCCGCTGCGGAAATCTTGTTGACGTCTTCCAGCGACTTGTTGACCTGCTGCACCGTGGTCACACTCTCATCAAGCGCAGGAATCGCATGATCTCCCGTTTCTTTGACTGTCTCGGCGAGCTGGTCGAACAGTTTGCCGAGACGAATCAACGGGTAGATCATGAAACCGGCAAGAATCGCGAAAGCGATTGCCGCAATCAGACCGGCGATTTCTCCAACACCCATCTTGTACCTCTTTTCAGTCCCACGGTTGCCCGCGAACACAACACGCGCATAACAGTAGTAAAAAGCCCAGACCTAAGGCAAGTTTCGTCCGCCGGTCACTGGTTATACGATACGACGGTTACCGCTTCAGCGATAGGCTTACTGGTGTCGAAATCGAGCGTGGTGACCGATCCGTTCGCAGGGCGTTCGCTGAGGTCATAGCCTTCCGGCGCGAAACGGTGCATAAGGCTCAGCAGCGTGTTGCCGTGGGAAATCTGCAACACGTCATCACTGTCCCTCAGCGCGGGATTCGAAGCGATCAGCGCGAATCCCTCCTCGACTCTCGACCAATATTCCACGTCGGACTCGGCATCGTGGAATGGATCCGCTTCCTTAAGGAAGTCGCGGGTCGCACCAAGACCGAACTTTGCGACGATGTCGTTGTAGTTCTTCGCACCGTGCGGCCCTCCCGCGGCGGTCCACGCCACGCCCATATCCTGGCCTTCGAAATAGCCGTAGAACTGTTCGCGGAAATGCATGTCACTGACCAGTTGGGGGCGGGTGTGTCCTGCGGCCTCATTCACGTCGAGGATGCGCTGGGCTGTCATTTGCGCACGCGTGGTGTCGGAGCAATATGCCGCGGCAAAATCGAACTCCTTCAGTTTGTTTGCGGCTTTGTCTGCGTCGGCGATGCCGGATTCCGTCAATGGAGAATTAGACCAGCCCTGCAACCTGTTATATCGGTTGAAAAACGTCTGCCCGTGTCGGACAAGATGAAGATGAAGTAACATGGGTTCCATGCTACCCTCACGGTTTGAGCAAATCCGTGCTATACGATGTTGTTATGGGTCATTTTATTTCACGTTGGCTAATTCTTACCGTCGCGGCGGGCGTTATGGTTGCGGTTCTGCCCGGCATGCACGCCATTGGAGAGCCCCCTGTGCTTGGCATCGCGGCGTTCGCCTTGTTCATGGCGCTTATCAATGCTTCCATAAAGCCGATTATCCATGTCATAGCGTTGCCGTTCTCGATTGTTTCGTTCGGACTGGTCGCACTGGTGATCAATTGGCTGTTCATGCAGCTTGCGTCATGGTTGGCGCTGTCGTTTTTCTCTGTGGGCGTCACTATTGACGGATTCGCATGGTCTGTGCTTGGCTCACTTGTTATGACGATTGTGAGCGGCATAGTAGGCGGCATCATCGGCGACTGAAGGCTTCCCGTTGCTTAAAAAGGCCGCACATGCGCTTGAGATAGCGAAGAGCCTCGCAATCCTGACGATTGCGAGGCTCTTGCTGTATGTCCTTATACTGTATGTTCTTACAGTATGTAGATCCAGATCAGCGGGCGTAGAATTCGACCACGTACTGGATGTTGACCTGCACCGGGATTTCCTCGGCTTCAGGCTTGCGAGTCAGGGTGGCCTTCAGGGAAGGCAGGTTGACGTCCAGATAGCCCGGAACCGGCGGCAGCACATCGCGGTGAGTGCCTTCGGCCGCAATCTGGAACGGAACCATGGTCTGGCTCTTGGCCTTGACCTGAATGGTCTGGCCAGGCTTGACGCGGTAGGACGGGCGGTCGACGATGTTGCCGTCAACGAGGATGTGGCGGTGAACCACGAACTGACGTGCCTGAGCGGTGGTGCGGGCGAAGCCTGCACGCAGGACCAGGGCGTCGAGACGGGTCTCGAGATCGATCAGCATGGCGTTACCGGTCTGGCCGGCGGTGTGGGTGCCCTTCTCGTAAGCGGCGCGAAGCTGCTTCTCAGAGATGCCATACTGAGCGCGAAGACGCTGCTTTTCGCGCAGACGCACTGCGTAATCGGACTCAGTGCGACGGCGGGTGCGGCCGTGCTCACCCGGAGCGTACGGACGCTTTTCGAAGATGCGCTGAGCCTTAGGGGTCAGAGCGATGCCGAGGGCGCGGGAAAGGCGCACCTGACGGCGAGAACGCTGAACGTTCGTCATTGGTTTAATCCTTTGTTTGTTCTGTCGTTGTCTGAACGGAGCGCACACCGGTTTCCGATATGCGCTGAGCCAGCCTCTCCAGTGCTTCTTCGTGCATGCGCACGAACGACTTGAACACGTGCCGTAAACAGCTCGTATCGGTCGCCGACCCACTGATGGGCTAAGACTCCAGACGGTATGCTCCTTGCGGGCGCACACCAATCGTTAATAATACACATGAGGCGGGACGAGCTCGTCGTTTCGCCCTCTTCGGCATGTCATGCCATCATGCGCCGCTATGCTTCAGCCAGCACTCCCCTGTCCATGCGATAGATTCGATCCACATACGTCAAGGCATCCGGATCATGGGTGACCATCAACACTGCGGTGCCGTCGTGCGCCACTTCCTGCAGCAGCCGCATGACGATGGCAGTGCTTTCGGCATCCAGATCTCCGGTGGGTTCGTCCGCTATCAGAAGTTTCGGACCATTCATCAGAGCTCGCGCTATGCTGACGCGTCTCATTTCGCCGCCGGAAAGCTCTTTCGGGTAGCATTCCGCCAAATCGTCGACCTGCAGTCGGCGCAGCAATGCGTGCGCACGTTCCATGGCATGGTCCTGAACGGGATCGTTGTGTGTTTTCGATACCGGAGCCGCCGCGATGACGTCCGGAAGTCCGTCGTCAACCGTCTGTTCGGAAGATGCGTCGGATACGGTTTCTTCCACTGATTTCGCATCAGACGAATCCGCAGGTATCTCAACATCGCGCTGCGCCGTTTTGCCGTTGCACAGCACGGAAGGAAGAATCACATTGTCGAGTGCCGTGAGATTCGGCAGCAATGTCTGGCTTTGCGTGACGAATCCGACGATCCGATTGCGTACGACTGACATTTGTTTGTCGTTCAACCGCGTCACGTCATTGCCGTCCAAGTCGATAGAGCCCGATGTGGGTTTCAGCAGTCCGGTGATGAGATTCAACAATGTGCTTTTGCCATTGCCCGAACGGCCGACGATCGCCACGAACTCGCCTTGGCCCAGCCTGAAATCCACATGGTCCACGGCTGCGAACGGTTTGCCGCGACGGGTGAACTCGCGAGTGAGCTCTTGTACTTTGAGAACCGTGTTTTCCGCCATCATTCACCTTCTCTCAAAGTCAGATAGGTTTCGGGAGCGGAAAGTTTCACCGCCGTCGTCACGGAGGCGAGCAGTCCGGTAAGCACCGCGAACACGAAACTCACTGCGATCAATGCCAACACATTCCACATGTTGGTTTGCAGATACGGCAACTGCAGCTGCCGTCCGATAAGCGTGCTGAACGGGAAAATCGCCAGCGACGCGACCGCAATGCCTATCACACCGCCCAAAGCTCCGATCATGGCCGATTCCTTCACGATGATGCCGACCAAAGTGGAACGATTGGCACCAAGAATGCGATACGCGGCGAATTCACGTTTGCGTTCGTTCATGGCGGACGAGAACACAGCAAGCAGCACGATCAGCCCCATGACCCAGAACACCGCGACGAAAAGGGTCACGTAGCGAATGATCACGTTCAGATTGGATTTCGTTGTGGCTGTGATGCCCCCCGGATACACGTATCCGAGGCTTTTGATTCCTGTTGTTTTGGTGATGTTCGAAGCGACCTGCTGGGCGGAGTAACCGTCCTTGACCTTGATGAGCACGGCGGAAACGGCTTTGTCGGCATATTCTTCCGGAATGGCGGCATGCCCCACCTTGGCGGAATATCCGACCACGTCGGGAACGGTCTGCATGTTCACGAACACGGAATTGTCGAGCGACGTGCCGGTATTGGCGAGTTGCGCCGCCACGGGGAATTCGTGCCCATAGAGTTTGACCGTGTTGTTGCCCGACACGCTGATGCTGGCTCCTGCAACGATCTGGCCGCGCTGGAGCGTACCGTCGAACTGCGATGCGATCCAAGGGGTGATCACGAAGTCGGTATCGGGGTTGAATCCGATGATCTGGACTTTCTCGTCGCAGCATGCGGCGGCCAACGATGAGATATATGTTTGTTCCGTGATTTCGTCGATGCCGTCGGCTTTTGCCACTTCGTCGGTGATCTCGTTGGTGAAGTAGAACGTGCTTGCCGATCCGTTGGTCAGCAACGCTTCGGCTTCGTTTTTGGTGTTTTGCGGCGTGACCATGAGATCGGCGCCCATACGTTCCTGCATGCTGTTCAAGCCGGCTTCAAGGTTCATGGACAGCAGTGAACCACCATAGAAGGCCACGGTAAGCATGGCGACGACGATGGTGAGCGCCGCGGTACGAAACGGTTTGCGTTTGAGATTGACCAGGGGCAACCCGCCAAGGGTGATGTGTTGCGTCATATTGGGTCAGGCGCGCTTCGCCGGCTTGAGATCGAGATATGCTGCGATTGCCGCAAGTACAGCCAGCAGCACGCCGAGCACGATCAGCGTCGGCAAGGTGACCATATGGCAGCGCATCATGGCACCCTTGCACACGCCGATGAGCACGGTCGGCACGGCGATGGTCAGCACGCCGAGCACCGCATTGGCGAGGTCAAGACCGGCGCGGGTCTGATCGGATACGAGCAGGCCGACAATGCCAAGCGCCACGATCACGATGCCGATGCCGAGCGCGGCCTGAGCCGTGTAATGACATGCCATCGGCGTTTCTTTGACCGCGCATACGTGAGCGAAGGTCTGCGGCGCGATGGCGATCAAGATGCCGAGCACGATCTGCGAAATGCCTGCGTACAGTTTCTTATTCATAGCTTCCTCTCAAAAAAGACAAACACCGCCGATTATTGCAGGGTCTTTTTGAAAAAGAAAGTCTTGTTTTTTCCTCCTTTTCGTGCTACAGAGGAGATTTCATCCGTTCTTCATCTCCGTCATAGCATTTCAATGGGTGCCATACGCAACAGCAGACGCTTGACCTCACCATTGCCAAAATCAACGGTAATGACCGAATTCATGCCCTTGTCCTGCGTTTCAATGACCGTACCCAACCCGAAATGATCATGCGTAAGCTTGTCGCCGACATGCACGTCTGCAATGTTCAGATCATTATGGCTACCGGCCGGGCTTGCGGATGAGGATTTAGTTAAATCCACAGGCTTGTTTTTCGGCTTGACACGTCGCGTGGTGACCTTGCCCGATTTCCCTCCTGACTTGCCGGAGCCATACGAACCATACGAGCCGTATGAGGAACCGGTTCCCGATCCTCCGCACGAGCGCCGGGATGTGGAACCATACGAGGATGATGAGCCCTGCGTAGCCGGGCCGCCGTACTGCGAGCGCCCTGCCCCATATGAAGACGATCCGTATGAGGAACGAGACCACCGCGAGCCGGAACCGTATGAGGAACCATAATCCGACTTTCCATACGAGGAACCGCCGAATGACATCGATCCGAAATCGTCATCATCGTCCCAGCCGCCGAACTCGTCGTCGTCATCCTGCCAGCTGGCATGCATGCGTTCGACGCCGGCTTCGCGTCTTTTCCAATCAATCAGTTCGTCTGGAATCTCATCGAGGAACTGACTGGGCATCATGTCGCTGGCTTGCCCCCATTGCGCGCGTACGGCCGCGCGTGTCACATACAGGCGTCGCTTCGCGCGAGTGATGCCCACGTAGGCGAGACGGCGCTCCTCTGCCAGTTCGCTGGTGTCTTCCATGGCACGCTGGTGTGGGAATGTGCCTTGCTCCATGCCGGTCAGGAACACATACGGGTATTCCAGACCCTTTGCGGTATGCAGGGTCATCATCGTCACCTTGCCGGAATCTTCGTTCTCCCCTGGCAATTGGTCGGAATCGGCCACCAACGCGGTGGTTTCCAAAAATCCCGCCAATGTGGCGTCTGGCGTGTTCTGCTCGAATTCCGCCGCCACTGATTGCAGCTGGGAAAGATTATCGACGCGGGAAGCGTCCTGCGGATCCTCGGAGCGCTGCAGCTCTTCCAAAATCCCACTCTTGGCAAGCACTTCGGCAACCACTTCGGATGGCTTCGTGTCATGGTCCTTCGCAAAAGCCGCAAGCTCATGCATCATGTCTCGGAACGCACTCAACGGTTTCGTCGTGCGCGTGGACATGCCTTCGATCTGTTCCATATGTTCGATCGCTTCGAAAAAAGTGGTGCCATGGGCATCAGCATACGAGGCAACGAGTCCTTCCGCACGAACGCCCAGTCCGCGCTTCGGCACATTGAGGATACGTCGAACGTTCACATTGTCCGCAGGATTCACGATGGCCTGCAAATACGCGAGCGCATCCTTGATTTCCCTGCGTTCGTAGAATTTGGTGCCGCCGACGAGCTGATACGGCAGGTTGGCATTGATCATGGCCTCTTCGAGCGAGCGTGATTGCGCGTTGGCTCGATACATGATGGCGATGTCGCGATACGCCACGCCTTCCTCGTTGTGGATTCGTGCGATTTCGTTGGCGATCCATCCGGCTTCCTGTTGCGCGTTGTCGGCCGCGTATCCGACGATTTTGTCGCCTTCGCCAAGTGCCGTCCACAGTTTTTTCGGCTTACGATTTTCATTTCTTGCGATCACCGCATTGGCTGCGTCGAGAATGGTCTGCGTCGAACGATAATTCTGTTCGAGCATGATGGTTTTCGCGTTAGGGAAATCCTGCTCGAAATCCTGAATATTACGAATATCCGCGCCTCGGAACGCATAAATCGACTGGTCGGAATCGCCCACCACCGTAATCCAAGACGGTCCGACACGGCCTGCCCCTCGCATATGTGGATCGGGCCGTTCTCCCGAATCAATGCCGGAAAGCTCACGTACGAGCACATATTGCGCATGGTTGGTGTCCTGATACTCGTCCACGAAAATATAACGGAACTTATGCCGGTAATATTCGCTCACCTGTGGGCAACGCTGGAACAATTCGACGGTGCGCATGATCAGATCGTCAAAATCCACGGCATTCGCCATGGCCAGACGGTACTGGTACTCCGCATACATCACGGCGACCAGCTCGTCGACGTCGCCGGCCGAAACCTGATATCCGCGCTGGCCGGGCTTGTAGTCGCAGTTCACGCTTTTCAGCTGGTCCTGCCATGAAATCAACGAATTCTTGCAATCCGAGATCTTGCCCAATAGCATGCGCGGCGTATACCGCTTCGTATCGATGTTCAAATCGCCGCTGATGAGCTTGACCAAACGTTCGCAATCAGCCGTGTCATAAATGGAAAATCCTGAGGTAAGACCGATTTCCTTGCCGTCACGTCGGAGGATGCGCACGCACGCGGAATGGAAAGTGGAGATCCACATGTGTTCGGCTTCAGGCCCTACGAGGGCCGCAAGGCGTTCGCGCATTTCGGCCGCGGCCTTGTTCGTAAAGGTGATGGCGAGAATGCTGCTCGCCCAAAAACCGTGTGCCAGCAGCCATGCGATGCGTCTGGTGAGCACGCGGGTCTTACCGGATCCGGCACCAGCTCCGATGAGCAGGGCTTGTCCGTAGTACTTCACCGCTTCCATTTGCTGCGGATTGAGGTCCTTGATCAGACTTTGCGGATCGCACAGGACTGGTCCCATATTCTGCTCCACCGGTTCCTCTTTCCATGAAGATTCGAAGTCGATTACTGCGAAATTCATGTCTATCACACATGCAGGTCAGCGCAACACTCGCATGGTCAATTGACGCGCGTATGCTGAACGTTTATATGCGGTTCACCGTATGTCAACATCAACGCCGCCTTATGCGGCCAACAATCTAAGGGGATTCATGAAGGAGCTCGAAGAGCGCATTCGCCTGCAGGGTACCGTCAAGCCAGGTAATGTGCTGAAAGTGGATGCTTTCCTCAACCACCAGTGCGATGTCGAATTGTTCGACCACATGGGTGCCGCTTGGGCGGAACATTTTGCCGGTAAAACCATCAACAAGATCCTGACCATTGAAGCTTCCGGCATTGGTATCGCCTGTGTTGCCGCGCGTCATTTCGGCAATGCGCCTGTGGTGTTCGCCAAGAAGGCGCAGTCCATCAATCTCGATGGCGACCAGTACACCACCACCGTCTACTCCTTCACCAAGCAGAAGGAATTCCCCGTCATCGTGTCCAAGAGGTATCTCAACGAGGGCGACCATGTGCTGTTGCTTGATGACTTCCTGGCCAACGGCAAGGCTCTGAAGGGCCTGATCAATCTGTGCCATGATGCCGGAGCGACGGTCGAGGGCATCGGCATCGCGGTGGAGAAGGGTTTCCAGGCGGCGGCGATGAGCTGCGCGCAGCGGGATACGACGTTGATTCCCTGGCAATCGTGGAGTCGATGGATCCGGAAACCGGTACCATCGAATTCCGCTCCTGATCATCGCATCTCACGGGCGCGCATCAGAAACCATTACAACCTGTTACTCATCACAGCATGAATGAGAGAGGATTCATTGTGAGAGAAGAGAAGAAGAAAGACAACACGAACGAGAAGAAGGGCGTTTCCTTTGAAGCGCTTAGCAGCTTGGACGCGCCTGTTTCGTTCTGGAAGGGCATCCCGTTCGGCCTGCAGCATGTCATGGCGATGTTCGTGGCCAATCTGGCTCCGATTTTCTTGGTGGCTTCCGCCGCAACATGAGTGCCGAGCAGTCTGCCACGATTATTCAGGCCGGTCTGCTGGTGGCAGGTCTGGGCACCTGCCTTCAGCTGTATGGCGTGTGGCTGATCGGCTCCCGCCTGCCGATGGTCACTGGCATTTCCTTCACCTATGTGGCTGCTGCCATGTCGATCGCCCAGAACCAAGGCTACGGCGCGGTCGCCGGCGCGGTTGTGCTTGGTGGCCTGTTGGAGGTTGCGCTTGGTTTGACGGCCAAGTATTGGCGTCGCTTCGTGCCGCCGATCGTATCCGCGATTGTGGTTACGTCGATTGGTTTCTCACTGCTTTCCGTTGGTGCCACCAGTTTCGGCGGCGGTTCCGGCGCTGAGGATTTCGGAAGCTGGCAGAATCTCACGCTCGGTCTGATTTCGCTGGTCGCCTGCTTGGCGTTCCAGCTGCTGATGAAGGGTACTGCCAAGCAGCTTTCCGTGTTGTTCGGCTTGGTTGTCGGCTATGTTGTCGCGATTTTCATGGGCAAGGTCGATTTCTCTGGTTTCGCGAATCTGCAGGTTGTGTCCGTGCCGCATTTCATGCCGTTCCAGCTTGAATTCGATCCGGGCGCGATCATCTCCTTCGCCCTGCTGTATGTCGTGTCTTCCGTTGAGGTGCTGGGTGATACCGCTGCGCTCACCAAGGTTGGTCTCGACCGTCAGCCTACCGATAAGGAGACTGCGGGCGCCATTGCAGGCGACGGTCTCATCTCCTCCGTCTCCGGCCTGTTCGGCTGCTTGCCGTTGACGTCGTTCGCACAGAATATCGGTTTGGTCGCCATGACCAAGGTCGTCAACCGTAAGGTGATTCTTTCCGGTGGTCTGATTCTGATGATAGCCAGCTTCGTGCCTGCCGTGGCGGAAGTGTTCAATTCCCTGCCGCAGGCCGTGCTTGGCGGCTGCACCATCATGATGTTCGGCAACATCATCCTGTCTGGCTTCCAGATGATTTCCGAGGCCGGCTATACGCAGCGCAACATCACCATTGCGGCGTTGAGTCTCACCATCGGTATCGGCTTCACGCAGGTCGGCGACATTTTCGTCAACTTCCCGCCGCTGTTCCAGTCCATCTTCGCATCCAATTGCATCGCCGTGGCGTTCGTTGTGGCCGTGCTGTTGAATGCCCTGCTGCCGAGTGAAGAGCATTTTCTGTCGGCTCCGCAGCATCAGGAAGACTGAGTCCGTTCAGATCCTAAAAGGTTATGAGGAATCCCCCTGCTCAAACGAGTCAGGGGGATTCCTCATATTCATCGCAAAACTGCTTTGCCGCGATTCGCAAGAAGGATGTTTCAGTGTCCTTGCTTGATCCAGTTCGCAATCGCATCCTTGACAGCCTGGGCGTACAGCGTATTGGACATGCCAGGGTGAATACCATCTCCGGCAAGCTCATCAGGATACGCCGAAATCGTAGCGTCCCAGTCAACGAGAACAACGTTGTCGGAATGGGCGGCCGCGAAGTTGCTCAACGCGTCGTTCGTTCCGGGGACCCAAGACACGGGGGCATGCGCATTAATCAGCACAAGCACATGATCCGGTCCAATGTCGTTCAGTATGTCATTGAGTTGGCCATCGGTCACCGCTGAATTCGTAGCCAAGCCGACCAGCACCCATTGGCGCAATCCTTCCGGCTGGCTTTTGGCTTGGTCTATAAGTCCCAATGCCTTGGTCATCGAACGTGAGGTTTCCGCATCAACAGTGATTCCGGGAAAAACGGATTGCAAACCTTTACTGGAGGCAAGCATCACCGAGTCACCGAATGCGACCATCTGCTGCCCGTCAGGCATGGTGTATGCGGGTTTCTTGGGCGCTGGCGGATGCTTCCTATCGAAGTCGAGGTGCATGCCCTGCTGCTCTTTCAGCATTTTCGCATTCTCTTCCAACGCGCGTTCCACACTGGTCTGCTTTGGTGCGTTGACTACCGCGTATCCGGACATCAAGCATGTACTCAATACCACGGCGATCGTAATCCAGCATCTGGTTACATCCCACATTCCGTTTTCTGGCAGCGGGCGAATCATGGCGATAAATCCGCCACGGGGCGACGGGCTGTTCTACCAACTTCCACGACATGGCGGTACAACATGCGGTAAGAGCGAGTGTGATTAGCAGCATCCATCCCAGATGCCGAGCACCCCACTGGGGGAACATCGCCTTGGTGAACAACCATAAAGGCCAATGCCACAGGTAAATGCCGTATGAATATCGGCCGGCCACATCAAATGGTTTGAACACCAGCAGATCCTGCATCCAAGATCCGAAAGGAATGGAACCGGCGACCAGAACCACTGAAAGTAGCGAAGCCGCGAAAATCCCTCCATAGAAGGCAGCAGGACCCTGCTCAACGTGCTGCATCATCCATAACAGAATCAGTAATGCCACAGAAGCCGCCGCAGGGCCGATCTTGCTCCAGACCAGACGAGCGCGTTCCATGATCGCCGTTTCTTCCGGACGACCGTTGCCACGCCGTATGATCATCAGCAGCCATGCCAGCATGGCACCTAGCCAAAGTCCCATGGCATGTGTGTCCGAACCGAAATACACTCTGGTTGGATCGGTTCCCGGGTGATACTGCAATCCCATGGAAAGCGCACTGCACACGGCAAGTCCGGCAAGTACCGCCACCGGCACCCAACGTACCAGAATTTTTCGAAGCAGGTAGATCAGCAAAGGAGCCAACAGATAGAACTGCATCAGCACCGACATGAACCACAGATGACGGAACATGTCTGGATTCATCTGCGAGAAATAGCTGGCGCCACTGCCGATGGCATACCAGTTGTAACAACCCAGCATAGCCGTCACTATCTGGTTGTTAATGTCCACCAACATGTCTTGGTTGATGAACCATGCCAACGATACGGTGACGGGAATCATCAGAATCAACGCCGGGTATATTCTGCGCAGACGCTTGAGGTAATATTCCTTGAAACCTATTCCCTTGCCGGAATCAATATGATTCAGCAACGACGAGAAAATCAGAAAACCTGAAATGGTGAAGAATATGTCAACACCTAGGAATCCGCCCCGCAGAGTGCCCTGGTCGCAGTGATACAACACTATCGCGATCAAGCGATGCCCTTGAGGCCATTCAGACCGACAAAACGACGTCTTACCACAACAATCAACCGCTTCTCTCAACATGCGACGTATGCGCGTTAGCACAACGTTTCGTATCGTACTACCAGCCCTCCCCCATTATGCGGATCATGAACAGATATGGAAAGGTGTTGTCTGGGACGATTGGAAACGTTCGGCGATCGAAACCTTAAAAGCGGTGAAACATAAGGATTATTCGAAAAAGAAAGGACCGTACGTCCCATTGGCATTGGATTTGATTCCAATGGAACGTATGGTCCTCTTCATACGGTCCCGTCAATCATTTGACTGCGGGATCTCCTCGCTCACTTGGAGAAGACGTTGCCGTAAGTGTCTTCGCCTGCTTCTGCGATTGCCGCGGACTTGCGGGCGATTGCCAGCTCCTCGTTGGTCGGAATGACGCAGATGGTGATCTTGGAATCCGGGGTGGAGATGATGCGCGGTTCCTTGGAACGGGTGGCGTTCTTCTCTTCGTCCAGCTTGACGCCGAACGGGGCGAGCTTGTCGCACACCATCTTGCGGACCACGTCATCGTTCTCGCCGACGCCTGCGGTGAAGGTGATCACGTCTACGCCGCCCATCTGAGCGGTGTAGTTGCCGATGTAGCCGACGATGCGGTGTACGTAGACGTCGAGAGCCAGCTTGGCGTCCTCGTTGCCTTCGGCGACCAGACGGTGAACCTCACGGAGGTCGCCGAAGCCGGTCATGCCCATCATGCCGGAACGCTTGTTGAACAGAGCGTCGAGCTCGTCCACGTTCATGTGGGCGTTGCGGATCAGGTGGAAGACGACGGCCGGATCGATATCGCCGGTACGTCCACCCATCATGAGCCTTCGAGCGGGGTCAGGCCCATGGAGGTCTCGACTGGCTTGCCGGAAACTTCGGCGGAGGCGGAAGCGCCGTTGCCGATATGCAGCACGATCTGCTTGAGCCTTCAGCCGGCTTACCGATGACGCTCGGCACCACGGAGGAGATGAACTCGTGGGAGGTGCCGTGGGCGCGTAACGGCGGATGTGGTACTGGTCGGCGATTTCCTTGTTCAGCGCGTAGGTGCTTGCGCCTTCGGCAGCTGGAAGAAGAAGGAGGAATCGAACACGAAGATCTGCGGGACGTCCGGCAGGAGCGCGCGCATGACTTCAGCACCCTTGGCTTCCGGACCGTTGTGCAGCGGCGCGAGCACGGCGAGGTCCTTGACTTGGTTGATGGTCTTGTCGGTGACCAGAGCCGGGTTCGGGAAGATGGAACCACCCTGCACCACGCGGTGACCAACAGCCACGATGCCGGCCTCGTCCAGCTTCGGACCGAACTCGTTGAAGAAGCCGAGCACGCGCTTCAGACCCTGCTCGTGGTCGTGGATCGGCTCTCCCAGCTCATGCTTCTCGCCGTTGAACTCGTGCTTGTAGTGGCCGTCAACCGGCTCGCCGATCTTCTCGACCAGGCCGGAAGCAATACCTTCACCGGTTTCAAGATCAACCAGCTGATACTTGATAGAGCTGGAACCGGAATTGATGACAAGGACGGTTTTCGCCATTGTGGGCATCCTCCATGTGTTAATCGATGTGCCGCTTGCGCGACTTTCCAAACTTTAGATTACTCTTTGCTTGCTACAAAATAGCGTTTTACTGGGCTCGATGGCGGTCAGGGCAACCGTGTTGATGATGTCCTGCACGGTTGCGCCTCGGCTCAGGTCGTTGACCGGTCGGTTCAGTCCCTGCAGCACCGGACCGACGGCCACTGCGCCGGAGGAACGCTGGACGGCCTTGTACCCGATGTTGCCCGCGCACAGATCCGGGAACACGAACACATTGACATGGCCAGCCACATCGTTGCCCTTGGCCTTGGTGGCTGCAACGGTCGGCGACCAAGCCGCGTCGAACTGGATGGAACCGACGACCGCGAGGTCCGGAGCCTTCTCCTTCACGAGTGCGGTTGCTTCCTCCACGAGATCGACGTCCGGTCCCTTGCCGGATCCCAGCGTGGAATACGACAGCATGCCGACCTTCGGATCGAGGCCGAACGCCTTTGCCGTTTCGGCGGACTGGATGGCGATTTCCGCAAGCTGCTCAGCGGACGGGTTCAGGTTGATGGCGCAATCGGAGAACACTGCGACATGGTCCTTGAAGCACATGAGAAACGCACCGGACACGAGGGAAGTTCCCGGCTTGGTCTTAATGACCTGCAGGGCCGGGCGTACGGTGTTGGCCGTGGAGTTGATGGATCCGGAAACCAGACCGTCAGCCTTGCCGAGCACCACAAGCATGGTGCCAAAGTAGCTGTCGTCGGCGAGCTGCTTGCGAGCCTGTTCCTCGGTCATGCCCTTCTTGGCGCGCAGTTCGCACAGCTTGGCGACCATCGGAGCGAGCACTTCCTCGTCGTCCTTGGCCTGGAACTGCGCCTTTTCAAGGGATTTGAGACCAAGCTCCTCGCCGCGGGCGAGAATGCCTTCCCTGTCTCCGACGATGATCAGATCGACGATATCACGCTCAAGCAGATAGTCGGCCGCCTTGATGATGCGGTCTTCGGATCCTTCCGGAAGCACGATGGTTTTCTTGTCCGCCTTGGCCTTGCCCAGCAGACTGTACTGGAATGCGTATGGCGTGGTCGGCGCCTCGAATGGAGCCTCGACAGCGGCGATAAGCTCTTCGGCGTTGACATTCGCCTCGAATGCCTCCGTGGCTTTGGTCACGGCGTCTTCCTCGTCAAAGTCAACGGCGGGTAACGTCCACACCGGCACCTCGTAAGCTGCGAACTCCTCCTTGAGGGGTTCCACCTGTTCGTCTTTGCATCCGGTGATGAACACGCCGGCGACCTTGCTGCCTGCATTCTCGATGATGGTCTTCGACGCCTCGACAGTGCCCAGGACCTGTTCCGGAGTGCGGTTGATGGTGCATACGGCAAGAAGCACGACAGACTTAAGATCAGCGGCTACGTCAGCATTGAACGCAAAGATGGACGGGTCGTTGATGGCGGATTTGTCCGTTCCGACAACAACCACGGCTTCGGGCTGGGCGGTTTCGATGGCTTCCGTGTAGGCGGCCACGATATCGGCCCGGGAACCTTCCTTGTCGGTGCGTGCACGCTTCGGGCAAACACCGACGGATTGTTCACGGCTCAGCCCCGAGTTGCTTGCTTCAAGAAGAACGTCGGTGAAGGTTTCCTTGCGACAAACCGCCGGACGGAACACGGCCGTCTTCTTGGCAGCTGCGAATGCCTTGGTGACGCCAAGGGCCACGACGTTGCGGCCGTTTGCTGCTTCAGGCTGATAATGGTGACGCTGGTTAGACTCACGATGTCTGCTCCTATTCGTTGTTTTTAAGGTGTGTGACTGCGCTGTTTCGCACCATGTGCCATTGTAATGCGTGAACGGTAACAGACACGCATCTCATGAAACGGTGTTGCGAACAGACGGTGAAGAGTAAACAGAAAACCCCAGAGGACGAATCCTCTGGGGTTTTCTTCAAGCGATCAGCCTATAGAGGCTAGACTCACTCGTTATCGCCAGCGGTTGCGGCGGTAGCGGAGACAGCACCCTGCTTGGTGGTGTTGACGCCGGAGTAGACCCAATCGGTGTAATCCGGGTGATCGTAGCCGTTGTCGACTGCGAACTGGAAGGCTTCCTGACGGAAGGCTTCGAGCTCGTTGATCTTGTCGGCGTACTTGTCAGCATCGATCATGCGCAGAGCTTCGGCAACGAGCTCGTAGCGGTCGATGTTGTTCACGCGAACCATGTCGTACGGGGTGGTGGTGGAGCCCTGCTCCTCGTAGCCGTGGACGTTGAAGTTGTCGTGGTTCGGGCGATCGTAGATCAGACCACGCACGTCGCGAGCGTAGGAGTGGTAAGCGAACAGGACCGGCTTGTCTTCGGTGAACAGGTCAGCGAAGTCAGCGTCGGAGATAGCCTGATCGTTCTCCTTGGTGGACTGCAGCTTGACCAGATCCACAACGTTGACGACCTTGAACTTGATGCCGAGCTCGTTGAGCTTGTCGGCAGCAGCCATGATCTCCTGAGCCGGAACGTCGCCAGCGGAGGCGAGCACGATCTGGCTTCGTCGTTGGACTTGGCGGTGGAAGCCCACTCCCACTCGGCAGCGCCTTCTCGAGCTCAGCGCGAGCTTCGTCCAGGGTCAGCCAGGTAGCGGCCGGCTGCTTACCAGCAATGATCGCGTTGATCATGTTGGTGGACTTGTAGCACTTCTCAGCCACAGCGAGCAGCATGTTGGAATCCACCGGGAAGTAGATGCCGATCACGTGATCGTTGTTGAAGCACTTGTTCAGCAGGACGGAGGTGACACCCGGATCCTGGTGGGAGAAGCCGTTGTGATCCTGACGCCACACGTGGAGGAGACGAGCAGGTTCATGGAGGAGATCGGCTTGCGCCACGGGATCTCGCGGACGGTAGCCTCGAGCCACTTGGCGTGCTGGTTCAGCATGGAGTCGATCACGTGCACGAAGGACTCGTAGGAGCTCCAGATGCCGTGACGACCGGTGAGCAGGTAGGCCTCGAGGAAGCCTTCCATCTGGTGCTCGGAGAGCTGCTCAGTGACCTGGCCGGTGACAGCCATGTGCTCGTCAACCTGGGAGGACAGGTAGCCGGCGTCCCACTGCTTGTTGGTGACGTCGTAAGCGGCCTGCAGACGGTTGGAAGCGGTCTCGTCCGGTCCGAAGATGCGGAAGGAGTCCGGGTTGTTCTTGATGATGTCGCGAGTGTAGACGCCCAGACGACGGGTGGCTTCGAGCTGGCCCCAGCCGTGGCCGTACTCGGCGACTTCCTTGACCTCGTAGTCTTCGAGGCCGGCAGGTTCAGCTCTTCGCGGATCACACCACCGTTGGCATTCGGGTTGGCACCGATGCGCAGTTCGCCGGTCGGCATGAAGGCGGTGACTTCCGGCTTCACGGCACCGTTCTCGTCGAACAGTTCTTCCGGCTTGTAGGACTCGAGCCAGTTCTTGAGGACTTCGAAGTGAGCCTCGGTATCGCGGGCGGAAGCCAGCGGGACCTGGTGGGAACGCCAGGAGCCTTCGGTCTTCTTGCCGTCGATGAACTTCGGGCAGGTCCAGCCCTTCGGGGTGCGGAAGATGATCATCGGGTAGAACGGACGAGTCATGTCGTCGGTCTGGGCTGCGGCCTTGATGTCGCAGATCTCGTCGAAGACGGTCTCGAACAGCTCGGCGAAACGACGGTGGATCGACAGGTGATCCTCGTTGTCGAAGCCAGCGACGAACTCGTACGGCTCATAGCCCATGCCGTGGAAGAACTCGTGGAGCTCTTCGTCGGAGATGCGGGACAGGATGGTCGGGTTGGCGATCTTGTAGCCGTTGAGGTGCAGGATCGGCAGCACGATACCATCGGTGCGCGGGTTGACGAGCTTGTTGGACTGCCAGCCGGTGGCCAGCGGGCCGGTCTCAGCTTCGCCGTCGCCGACGATGGCCGGAACGAACAGGCTCGGGTTGTTCATCACAGCACCGTAGGCGTGAGACAGGGCGTAACCCAGCTCGCCACCTTCGTGGATGGAGCCCGGAGTCTCCGGAGCGTAGTGGGACGGAATGCCGCCCGGGTAGGAGAACTGGCGGAAGAACTTCTGCAGACCAGCTTCGTCCTTGGTGATCTTCGGGAAGGTCTCGGTGTAGGTGCCGTCCAGGTAGGACTGAGCGGTACCAGCCGGGCCGCCGTGGCCCGGGCCCATGATGATCACAGTGTTCTGCTGGTGATCAGCGATGAGACGGTTGATGTGGCCGATGAGGAAGTTCAGGCCCGGGGTGGTGCCCCAGTGACCGACCAGACGGTGCTTGACGTCTTCGCGGGTGAAAGGCTCCTTCATCAGCGGGTTGCTACGCAGATAGATCTGGCCGATGGAGAGGTAGTTGGCTGCACGCCAGTACTTATCCACGCCTTCGATAGCTTCCTCGGAAACCGGAGCGTTCAGCTTCTTCCAAGGGGTGCCAATAACAGGACTCGTCATGTGTACTCCTGTACTCCTGCACTGTGTTGTGCGATTGTTTATTTTCATTCGGTCCTGAATCTCGCAAAACCTTGCGGTTCCGCGGAACGATTCATTCCCAATCACTTGAGCATATTACGAGCGAGGTGCGACTTTTTGCTGTTTTTTTGCGACTGTGTGCGCAAGTGTGTCGTTTCTGTTAGAAAATGAGAACTTTTATCGGGAGATTTGTGAATACTTCACATGGTATCAAAAAGATTGATAAACGGCTCAATATCAACGATATTGAGCTACCTTCGCACCTTTTTCACGTTCGTTTTGCAATACTTGCATGCGGCGTGTTGAACCATGCGTAGTAAGCAATTGTGAGGTTTGTTCACTTTCTGTTCACAGCGTTTCCAATGTCTGCTCGCGTCGCCACAATAGAACAGTTAGTATTGTTGCTTCTTCATACCTCATATCAAAAGGGAGAGTGTTATGGCTGCAGGTCCTGTGCTCGTTGTTGATTTCGGAGCCCAGTACGCCCAGCTGATCGCACGTCGCGTGCGTGAAGCCAATGTTTATTCGGAGCTTGTGCCGCATTCCATGCCGGTCGACGAGATGCTGGCCAAGGATCCGCAGGCATCATCCTTTCCGGTGGTCCGGCTTCGGTGTTCGAACCGGGCGCGCCGCGTGTGGACAAGAAACTGTTCGAGGCCGGCGTTCCCGTACTGGGCATCTGCTACGGCTTCCAGGCCATGGCCTATGCCTTGGGCGCGAATGTCGACAAGGCCGCCCTTGGCGAATATGGCAAGACCGAGACCTTCATCGACAAGTCGGAAGGCCTGCTCGAAGGCTCCCCCGCCGATCAGAACACGTGGATGAGCCATGGCGTGGCCGTCAAGACCGCGCCGGAGGGCTTTGAAGTGCTGGCGCATACCGAGGGCGCGCCCGTTGCCGCCATGCAGGACGAATCCCGCAAACTGTACGGCGTGCAGTGGCATCCTGAAGTCAAGCACACCCCGATGGGCCAGCAGCTCATCGAGACCTTCCTGCACAAGTGCGCAGGGCTCGGCAACAACTGGGATGCCTCCAGCATCATCGAGGATCAGGTCGCGAAGATCCGCGAGAAGGTCGGCGACGCACAGGTGATTTGCGGCCTGTCCGGCGGCGTTGATTCCGCAGTCGCGGCGGCTCTCGTGCACAAGGCCATCGGCGATCAGCTCACCTGCGTGTTCGTGGACCACGGTCTGCTGCGCAAGGGCGAGGCCGAGCAGGTCAAGCATGATTCGTCGAGGCGACCGGCATCAAGCTCATCGCCGTGGACGCCTCCGAAGACTTCCTCACCGCCCTGAAGGGTGTGAGCGAGCCGGAGAAGAAGCGCAAGATCATCGGCGAAAAGTTCATTCGCACGTTCGAGAAGGCTCAGCGCCAGGTCATCGAAGAGGCGGGTGCTTCCGGCAAGGAAGTCAAGTTCCTTGTTCAGGGCACCCTCTACCCGGATGTTGTGGAATCCGGCGGTGGCGACGGCGCAGCAACATCAAGTCGCACCACAATGTGGGTGGCCTGCCGGACGACATCAAGTTCCAGCTCGTCGAGCCACTGCGTACCTTGTTCAAGGATGAGGTTCGTGCCATCGGTACCGAGCTTGGATTGCCGGACGAAATCGTCTGGCGTCAGCCGTTCCCTGGCCCGGGCTCGGCATCCGCATCATCGGCGAGATCACCAAGGAGCGTCTGGATCTGCTTCGCGAGGCCGACGCCATCGCTCGCGAGGAGCTTTCCAAGGCCGGTCTTGACCGCGATATCTGGCAGTGCCCGGTCGTGCTCCTTGCCGATGTGCATTCCGTGGGTGTGCAGGGCGACGAGCGTACCTACGGTTCGCCAATCGTGCTTCGTCCGGTTTCCTCCGAAGACGCCATGACCGCAGACTGGTCTCGCATTCCGTACGATGTGCTTGCCACGATTTCGACGCGTATCACCAATGAATGCCGTCAGATCAACCGTGTGGTGCTCGACTGCACCTCCAAGCCGCCGGCAACCATCGAGTGGGAGTAGTTCCCCTTGGTTTAGATGTGCCGAAAAACCCAGTATTTATGCGGGTTTCGGGACTTGGTACTTTTCGGGCAACCGATTTTGCAACAGATGAAATAGTCCCCCTTGGCTTGCAACTAAACCTAAAAATCGCATAATTTTTAAGGCTTTTGCCCTGTTTTGGGCAGAAGCCTTTTTGCATATTTGATAAAATTTTCTCTTTAATATATCATCAAATCAGATAAAACAGCGAGGTGGATAGTATGAAAACAGAAAAAATACCATATATATTTAAGTACAAAAGAAAGAAACGAAATTGTTGCTTTCCTTATAAATCTAAAAAAACAAATTGATTGAACAAGGCAGATACACCGACGCCGTCGATGATGTTCTCTGCAAAGTGCTTTCTGCCAAGAAAAGAAAGCTCAAAATCAAATAATCTTGCCACGACATAAGACCGCTTACACGATGTAAGCGGTCTTATGTTTTAGTTCGATAAACTGGAATTTCTATTTGTGTTGCCATGTCATTACATAATCTTTTTCTCCGGTAGCCTCATCTAAGCCACTATGCTGAATCTCAAATCCTTCTCTCTTATAAAAAGATATTGCCCGTGCGTTCTTTTGGTATACGTTCAAGTGCAACTTATTCCTTTTATCCTTTGCATAATTCAGCAGAATTTTACCTATACCCTGCGATTGCATTTCACCAGAAACAAAAATGCCCTCAACATATTCATTATTTAACCCTATAAAACCCTGTATTTCTGTATCATACTCATACACATAAACCTCTGCTAGTAACAGCGCTTCTTTTACTGATTTGAAATTGCTTTTCCAGTATTCGGCGGGGATAAAATTATGTGCCTTTATATTTGTATCCAACCATATATCTGCAACTTTATTTATATCATCCCTTTTAAATTCTCTAATCATAACGGTGACTCTCCATAAACTTGAATTTAAATTATAACGGTCTTTGCAAATACACCATATCTACCAACTGTATTCCACTCTCATAGATTGGGTGGTCATAATTATCTATAAAGAAATTTGATATGATATGCGAACGGACAAAACCACACTTTTCATAAAATGGTATTGTCAGTGGGCTATCGCCTGTTCCCACTTGCAGAATGGCATATTGCTCTCTGTAATTATTAACAATAAACTCAATTAAGGCTCTTGCATAACCTTTCCCTTGATATTCTGGAACCGTCGCAATGTTCTTGATTTCAAGTATGTCATTTTCTTTATCGGTTATGACACACTCACACTTGACCCCATTATCATCAAGTACATACATCTTGCCGTTATCAAGATAACGGTCAACCATATCTTCCTGCTCATCTGCTAATAGGAGCAAATCAAGATATTGTTTTTTATTTTCTTTAACTTCAATAATTTTCATCAATCGCACCTACAAATTCTGATTTATCAATCTTTAATATCACATATTATACATCATAAATATGAAAATTTCTACCCGCCGTCTGTTGACCTCAAATTTAAAACAGGCGGCTTTTTTATTTTCGAAAAAAGTTGAAAAATTTTGCTCAGAGGGGGCGCAAAATGCCTCTCCCAGTTCAAACAAGTGAGTGGGAGTGATTCCAAGCTGATTCGTTACTGAACGCAAAATCGCAATCAATATGATGAAGCCCCCGAAAGTGCGAAACTTCCGGGGGGCTTCATCATGCTTTCCGCCTTCTAGGCTCGAGCCAGATAACACCTCTCAAGGTGCCGGACGCCTCGTCGCTGCTTACCTCTTTACGTACGGTGTCAGGTTCCATTGGTTCCGTGTTTTTCGTAGGCATTATGACGTTTGCGAGCGCCACTACCTTTGCCATGTTGGGGCCGGACAAGGCCAAGCCGTGTCAGGAAAGCTAAGAACCATCGTGGCTTGACATAGCGGCATCCGCAGAATGATTACGATCCTGTGCAAAAACGTAGAATGTCCTTCCTCCGTTTTTGCGGAGGAAGGACATTTTCATACCGTTTTCAATATTATTTGCGGATTATCCTGGACAATCATTGCTAGGCCAGCATGCTGGTCCACATGTTTGCGAAATCAGGAAGCGTTTTCGCAGTGGTGGCGATGTTCTTGATTAGAATGCCGTTGATTTTAAGCCCCAACATCGCAGCGAACGTCGCCATGCGATGGTCCGCATAGGTTTCCATTTCAGCCGGCCTGAGATTCGTTGCCGGCACTGGCACGATCTCCAGACCGTCGGCCAGCTCACGGGCTTCTCCCCCGACTCTGGTGATTTCGTTGACCAATGCTTCCAGACGGTTCGTCTCGTGGCCGCGCAAGTGGCCGATGCCCAGCATGCGCGTAGGCTTGTCGGCGAAGACCAGGATTGCGGCCAGCGATGGCGCAATCTCGCCGGCCGCAGTCAGGTCGAAATCACCCAAGCCGTTGATATGGCTGCTGCCGGTCACTTCGCAGTACCGGACGCCGTCGATCACGGGGAAGCTGATTTCAGCGCCCATATGTTCCAAGTATCCGGGAAGCAGGCCGCCCGGCTGGGTGGTGGATTCCGGCCAATGGGGCACGCGCACGGTTCCTCCGGCGATGAGCGCTGCGCCAAGGAACGGGGCGGCATTCGACAGGTCAGGCTCGACCGTCACGGTTTCGGGCAACTGCACGGCTCCCGGCTGCACGGTCCACACGCGGGCGTGTTCGTCTGCGTTGGCACGCACACCGGAACCTTGCAGATCGGCCACGGTCATGCGAATATGCGGTAAACTCGGTGTCTTCTCCCCCGTGTGATGCAGTTCCAAACCGCCTGGCACTCGAGAGCCGACGAGCAATAGTCCCGAAATAAACTGCGAGGATCCCGAAGAATCAATGCTGACTACGCTCGGCTCGGCGCACTGGCTCACCGTTTGAGGTGGAATGATTGTAAATGGCAGGCGCCCTTCCTCGCCGTGGTATTCGATACATGCCCCCAACTGTTCAAGACCGTCCAACACGGGCTTCATCGGACGCGCATACGCCTGCTCGTCACCGTCGAAATCCACAGGACCGTCCGCGAACATGGCAAGACCGGGCACAAAGCGCATCACCGTTCCCGCAAGACCGCAGAACACCTTCGTACCACCGTGGAACCGGCCGTCGGACGGCGGCACCACCGTAACCGTGGTGTCAACCTGCTCATCGATTTCGCAGCGCACTCCCAACGAACGCAGTGCGTCCATCATCAGCTCGGTATCACGCGAGCGCAACAGACCGACCAATCGCACAGGACGATGCCCGAGAGCCGCAAGAATGAGATAACGGTTCGACAGGGATTTGCTGCCCGGCACCACAACGGTGGCGTCGAGCGGCTTGCCGGCAAACGGCGCCGACCAAAGATTCTCTTGAGATGCGTTCATAGGGCTTATCGTATCCAAAACCCGAGGAAAACAACGCTTCAATCTCGCCATACAGCACCCGTATCTTGCTCGAACTCGACAATCAAATGCCATCCATACCATTTCCGTTTGAAAACCCAGGCGGACAGAACTATGCGAATATCACAAAATGCCACGAGGAATTCCCGCGATCGTCGTGTTTGTACCGGAAACCGGGGAAAGGATTTTTCAAACCGTCTGAAACACCTTTGTTTCCAACGGTTTTGGTCGGGCTGACAGGATTTGAACCTGCGACATTCTGTTATATTTGGTGGTTTTTAGGTTTGGTTTGACAGAATGTTTGGAGATTGATAAACGTTGGTATTTCAACGCTTTTGCCATCCTGTAAGTTGTGACTGGTTATGACTGTATGGAACGCAACGTGACGGTCTTTGTATGCGGTTTGTATGCGGAATAAAGAAAAAGCCCCTCCCCCAGCAATGCTGAGAGAGGGGCGCGCGTTACATGAGGGTACGAAAATCACTCACGGTTAAGTGTTGGGCCTGAAACAGGTGCAACACTTATTTTTCGTTGGAACTGTCCGGCTTGGCCGCCGTGAGCTGCTCACGCCGATCAGAGCGCCGACGAACAAGCCGACCGCGTTGATCGTGGTCACGATCTCACCGCAGTGCGGCAATCCCCACTGCGGGCCGACCGCGCCGACCAGCCACGCGACCGCAGGCAATGCGATCAACGCGAGCCACTTGAGCGCCTGATACGCCTTGTCCGGCAGCAGGTAGCCATTAGTATTGGATTCGCCCATTCCACACCTCCTTAAAATTCGAGGCCGGTCAGTGCAAGACCTGACCGGGATAAATCGTGTACGGGGCACGCAACCCGTTGCGTTGGGCCGCGGCCGGCCAGCCGGAACCGTAGATCTTCCACAGACTCTCGCCCGCGGTGACCACGTGCGAGGTGGTTACGACATGAGCACCGACACTGGAAGCGGTCGAACCGCCGTAGCAGACTTGCTGCCCAGGCCAGATGCGGTTGATGTTGCCGCTAGGCACGCTCCACGCGCTGGCCGGCGTGCGGCCGGTACGGCTGGCGATCGCTCCCATGGTGTCGCCAGAGCTGACCACGACGCAGTACGAGCCGGCATTGCCAGATGGCGTCGTGACGCCACTGCCGGACAGTCGCCGGTTAACTATGTCCATGACCGCCGCATAGTTGGATCCGAGCGCCTGTCGTCGTGCGGGATCGTTGCCGAAGTCGCCGCGGATGGTGCGCGTGGCCAAAGCGTCCAGGTCGATCGTCGGAGCTGTCGTTGGCTGTGGCGTCGGCTTGACGTTCGGCAGGCTCGCCGTGCCCTTGTCGTCGGGGTTCGCGTACTTGCGCCATGCCGCGCGGTCGCCGCGGAACTTGTTCAGGTCGAGGCGTCCTGACCAGCCGCTGAGACTGCCGTTGGACGTGTACTGCCTCATCACCTCGCCGCGCGCTCCGATGTTCCACGGGGCGGTCTGGTAGCCGGTGACGAGGTTCGTCGCGTACTGTGCGATCCAGATGCCGCAGTTCAGCTCCGTCTCCATGCCGGCGACCTGCCAGTACCGGAGTCCATCGTGTAGATGATGGGGTTGACGCCTGTCAGACGCTTGACCTCGCGCGCCCAGCGGCGCGGCCACTGCTTGTCGCCCCATGCCGTGTTGTCCTGCGCCTCCCAGTCGAGGATCAGCACGCTCTTGTGCACGTATCCGCGCACATTGTCGACGAAGAACCGGGCTTCGGTCTCGGGGTTGCCGCCGCGCGCGTAATGGTAGACGCCGGTCTCCTTGCCGCTGTCGATGGCACCGGCGAGCTGACGGTTAGCGTCGGTGTTAACGCCGTTGGACAGGCAACCACCGTACACACCGCCGGAACCCCATGTGGTGCCGACGATGACGAAATCGGCCGGCACGGTCGCGGTGTCGATGCCGCACTGCCAGTTCGAGATGTCGTACCCGTTCATGTCGGCCATCGCGGCCGGCGCGACCACCATGGATATGGCGACCGCGAGCGCGGTCAGTAGCTTGCGCCATTGTCGGCGTGGATTCATGCGCTTGTGTTTCGGCTTGCCTTTGTTGAGGATGTTCAATTCCTCTCCTTTCCTTTGTCCGTACCGTCCGCCTTGTACGGACGGTGTGGAAATCTTTTGAATCTTTCAATCTGTGTTCGCGATATGCGCGTCACGTATGTCTTGGATCATCGAGGTTCCGGTTCCATTGCCGCCCAGACCGTGGTAAGCGGCATATATTCGTTCCGCGCTTTGCTTCAACGGAATGCTCGCAACACCACCTGCATCGACCATCTGATGGTGCAGAGCCTCGAGTTTGCAGAACAACAGTTCCCTGACGCCCTCATGCAGTGGATCGTGACGTTGGTCGACCTTGCTCAGAATCCAGGTGACGAACACGCCGCTGCCTCCGCTGCCGATGATGGCGATAACGATTGCGACGATGGTTTCCTGGCTCATTGGGAATCCTTCCGAAAGGAAAATCCCACACGTGGCTACCGTTGGAAGCCGCGATAACCACGTGTGGGATTTTGGAGGTTGAAATGTTGTTGGGAACGTTTGTGAATGAGGTCTGGTGGCCCTCCTGCGGGAAGCTCCGCGAGTGCACGAGGGTGGGCTACGAGTCGGCCTACCGCTGCCACATCCAGCCGAAATGGGCTGACGTCGACATGGAGTCGATCACCGCGAACGACATCGAGGAGTGGCTCGGCTCGTTCAATCAGGCCGGCGCCGCGCGCAAGGCGTGGGCCGTGCTGCGGGCGATACTCCGACTCGCCTATCGCAAGGGAGTCACCGACAATGACGTGACACGTCGTGAAATCAGACTGCCGCACCTGCGGCGGTATGAGCCGCGCGTGCTCGACGCCAGACAGGTAAGACGGCTGCTCAAAGGCTTCTACGGTCACGCGTTGGAAGCCTGGTTATTGGTCTCCGTCTGCGCGGGACTGCGCCGATGCGAGTCCGTCGGCATTGAATGGGCCGACTTGGATTTACGCCGGGGAACCGTGACCGTCAAAAGGTCAGTGCAATGGGTCGCTGGACATGAAACGGTCACCGACCCGAAGACCGACCAGAGCCGACGGACGGTCGCACTACCACGGTTCGCAGTCAAACGGCTCGCGCAATTGCGCCACGGCAGAACCGGCAGGCTGGTCGGCGATCTGAACGCCAACCAGGTGGCAGCTCATTACACGTCATGGTGCCAACGCATGAAACTCCCCTGCGTGCCGCCAAGGAACCTCAGGCACACCTTCGGCACTCTGGCAATCGCTGCGGGAGCCGATATCTCAGTGGTCGCACGACAACTCGGTCACAGCGACATCAAGACAACCGCCCGCTACTATCTCCGCCCCGATTTGTCCGTGCTGAGAAGTCTGCAGCGGGCATGGGAAAGACTCATCATCGGAGCCGCGTAGCTTTCCGTAACCCTGTACCAGGATTCCAATTGGATCATCATGCGTAACGGCAGGATGATTTTGATCAAGTTCAGTGGGAAAATCGGTTCGGGCAGTTGGGATGCTGTTGAATGTCCGGTAAAGC
>ENA-OQBT01000364-OQBT01000364.1-human-gut-metagenome-genome-assembly--contig:-NODE-364-length-29018-cov-3.256862_pt1 | contig 29018 bp, 46 predicted proteins | sample MGYA00242749_ERZ504557 | MGnify/ENA primary metagenome ERZ504557 (study PRJEB26092, sample SAMD00036243) | human gut metagenome | host: Homo sapiens | study: EMG produced TPA metagenomics assembly of... | reverse complement strand
GTCAGCACCATTGCTAACCGTAAATAAAGTATAGGCTTTCCCCCTTTAAAAGTCAACTTTTAGTATCATTATATAGTACAATAAAGATACTTAAATTTTGCACCGCTGCCGACAAATGAAAGGCAACTGCGCCGATCTCCACCTGGGCGGCGTGGTCAAATTGCCGGGCCTTACGGCATCGAGCTGGGCGACGCGCCCACTTCCCCGGAGCCGAACGGGGCAGGCATTACGTCGCCGGTGACGCCGACCAGGGAGAAGCGCCCACCCCCTCCCTGCAAAGCCGGTTTTGGCGGGCTGTCAGACGATACCACCGCCGGAACAGTGGCCCGTCACAACGGCCCGGTTGAGCGGGCGGGCTGGCGCGTAGCGACGGGCCGGGCGTGATTTATCCGGGTGGTTGGGGGGGTGGCCGCGCAGCCGGCCAGCGCCCCTACAGGCACGATGACAACTGGATTACTGGCGTGATATTGGTTGAATGGCTCTGTATGGCTTTGTAAGAGGTTATCTTGGTTCGGGCCATACCTGAGTTAGTTTTTCTTGTTGAAGCAGCTCTATGGGGCTGTGAGGCGTTATTTGAGGGGGAAACATTGGCTGGATATGATTTTGTCTCCTTTGGATAGCCTGAACTGTTTAAATTTTTCCGTTCTCATCTCGATGATTGCTATCGTGGGATGTAGTGATGAATGCGCTGTGTCGCTGTTGGGCTGCATATCCTGAATACTCTGGATAACACCATCAGCACCGATGAACGCGGCTGTAAGTGGGGTTGGCGTATTTTTCATCCAGACTGCGCGGGGTTCTGCTGTTTTCCATGCGAGGATTAAGCCGGTGCTGTGATTTTCACCTGACATACCTTTCACCTGGTCAGCCTGTGTGACAGCCGCAGGTAACGTAATTAACTGACCATGTTCAAAGATCACCATGCAAGGTTCGGCGCTTGCCTGGTACGTGGTAGCCAGCAGGATGATACTGAATAGAGATTTCTTCATAATTCACCAAAATTTAAATATTGAGGTTAAATATAAGGTGCTATGAATCCTCTTTCAATATCACGCTGCTTTCGTCTATACTTCTTGCAACGTCTAATCTGCTCCTTCGCAGGAAAGACAGAGGCCCATTACTTGCCGGTGATGGGCCTCACTCTTTTTACCCCCCCTGTATCCCTGCATCAAACCTAATCGCTTACCTAAGAGATCGCAGCGCTCGCCGCAGTCTTTTGCTGAGGCGTACCGCAGCAACGCGAGGAACGAACAGCAAAAGCGAGGAAGCGCAAAGGCTGCCGTTGCTGATTTTGGCACGTACACACTGAACTAAAATTATTCGATTTATTTTTTATCCACTGATTTTATTGAATAAATTATCGGGCCTTTTTTTATAGGCTGATCTCTTAAAAGCATAAACTTACAGGCTAAGTGCTATCGGTCAAACTACAGGAAACCTACAGGAGATCACCTTATAGGTTTAGGGGGGTCTGATGTACGTGTTTTTAGGGGGCGGATGTACAAAAAAAGGGGGTCGGATGTACAAAAAAGGGGGTCGGATGTACGAGCTAGGGGTCGGATGTACAAGCTAGGGGGTCGGATGTACGAGCTAGGGGTCGCATGTACGATCATTGGGGGGTCGGATGTACGTGGATAACTTTATGTTTCAACAGCTTTTTTACAGGGTTGTTCACCTTATCCCTAACTTTACTCAAAGAGGGGGAGCGGCATTAACCCGAAATAAAAAAGGCCCGTATGGGCCTTATTTTTTTGCTTCCTTGAATGGGATGGGAGGCGGGGAAGGGTAAAGTAATATTCCCCCGGTAACTTTTTCTACCTTCGCCTGTGGATATACGGTCAGAACGTCGCGCAGAGCTGGAAGAAATTTCTTTTTGAAATCCTTGTCAGGGTCTTTACCCATGTACTCTTGGGCGAACTGTTCCCGTAAATTCATCCAGTGAAGTTTAATCGGGCGGCCTCGATGCGGTGTAAGCGATGTGCCAGCCACGTATAAACATCTAACGACAATGCCGAACCTTTTAGCGCGTACAAAGCGCGGTTATCGAGAGGAACGGCGCTATCAATTAGCCATTAAAATACCCTTCTGATAGCGTCATCACGCCCGGCCATAAACTTAGCTGGCCGCTTTGGTCGTCTTTCTGCCAGGCATCGAATTGTTCTACCGGCTGACCGTTGAAAGAACGTCCTTTAAATCCGAGCTGCAAGCGGCAAGCGGCCAGCGCGTGCATTTGTTCGCGCAACGTCTTGTATTGTCTGCCGCCGCCTGATAAGCCCATTAATTGCAGAAACTCGTTTGCACTCTTACCGATCGGTATTTCGCGGGTCTTTTTGCGGAGAGCATAAGAGGATACCCATGCGAGCGCTAAACGAGGCATTGAACCATAGGGGATCGGTTGATCTACAGGCCCGCTCCCTTCATCAAGCCAGCCAGCTTGGACGACCAGCCAGGCATCACCTGATTTCCTCATAAACTCGCGGCCATCCACCTTAGAACGGGGTAGGCCAACCTGACACAATATCGAGTGAGTAAATGCCATATCATCCTTTTGGGGGATTCTCTTTAATTGCGATGCCGGTATTTACCGTTTTTATTTGCTTCGCTGGTACTGGTTTATCTGTCACTTTTTCGCTCCTTCGCTACCGTTTGCCGCCGGTTAATCAGTATTGCTGTCGGGGGTAATATGTCTGTAAATCGTTGGACGTGAAACGTTAAAACGTGCCGCGATCTCTTTTACCGTAATTTCTGGCGATTTAACAAGCGCGTTAATTTCTTTAATGTCCTGTGGGGATAGCTTTGGTTTTCTGCCGCCAATGCGTCCTTTCTTCTTTGCGGCCGCAAGCCCGGCCATTGTCCTTTCGTGGTTTCTGGCTACCTCGAAATTGGAAAAAATAGCGATGAGGGAATAGTACATTTCACCCATTGGGCTTTGTGTGTCTATGCGCTCTTTGAGGCTCTCAAAGTGAATACCTTTGCTGCGTAGCTCATTCATGAGCTGCAAGAGCTGCAAGAGAGTGCCACCTAATCGGTCTAGCGCCCATACTACCAGTGTGTCACCGGCGCGAAGCGCTTTCAGACAGTTTTCCAACTCTGGTGTACCTGTTTTCAGGCGCTTATTACCGCCCCTCGATACCTGCTCTGCATACCATTTTTCGCAGCCAGCTTTTTGTAAAGCCTCGATCTGATACTCAAGGGATGTGTCTTGCTCTTTGGTTGACTTTCTGGCGTAGCCTATTTTCATATGCCCTGCTTTTGTTACACCGTTTTTGTTACACATAGTATTGTAACGAGTTTTGTTACACTGACAACATCCATTTTGATATTTTTGGATGGGGTGGGGGCGGTGTAACAAAAATCATCGTTTGTGAGACACTTTCTGTATCAACAATGTTGACACGTTAAAGGGGTGGCTCTACACTGGATGTATCAACAATGATGATACGAGAGGTAATGTGTGTTTGGCCTTATGTTTCACATCATGTTTGGGATTGTTTTCATAGTGATGAGTGTGGCTTCTTTGGTTGGCTTGTTTTACACGGCCATGAATACACGCCGGGACACTTTGGGAATATGACCGCATTGTGTATCGCATCGACTCTGGCATGGGTTTGGGCGTTTCAGCAGCGAAAGAAGCCTGGTACATCCTGAAGAGTCGCTAATTAGTTTTCTTTGTTTATTGAGAGGTATGTCATGACTCAAGTAATAATTAAAAAATGGGGTAATAGTCCGTCTGTTCGCCTTCCTTCTGCGATTGTGAAAGCCGCTTCGTTAAACGTTGATGATGTAGTGGAGCTGTCAGTAGAGGACGGCGCAATTACCATCGTTCCTGTTAAAACGAAGGAGTATTCACTGGATGCGTTGATGGCCGGTGTTACTAACGAAAATATTCATGAGGAAATCTCTTTCGGATCTCCTGTGGGTAAAGAACTTTTATAATTGGAGGGGTTATGCTGAATTTTTTGAAAAAAATTTATAGCTACCTGGAGTTTTTAGGTGCTCTTATTTGGGTTGGTGTTGGGTTGTATTCCATCTGGTTAGGGTTTAGTAAATTATTTAAAGACAACTCAATCTCTATTGATGGTGTTGAGGTTATATCTTTACTTGATACAACTCCGTTTGCAATTATGTTTATTTTTTGTGGGGTGCTCATCATTACATTTATATGGGTTGGGTATATAAGTAAGAGACTAAAAAATGAAGCGTGATTATATTCCTGATGCCGGTGATATTGTATGGATGGATTTTAATCCGCAAGCCGGGCATGAACAAGCGGGCCATAGACCAGCTTTAGTGTTAAGTCCTGCGGTATATAACGGCAGAATAGGGCTGTTGTTGTGCTGCCCTATGACAACGAAAATAAAAGGTTATCCATTCGAGGTGCGGAACGGAGAGGGGAGTGCTGTACTCGCTGACCAGGTGAAAAGTCTTGATTGGCGTGAACGGGGGGCCGTAAAGAAAGGTAAAGTGTCTGCGGCTGTGTTAGCTGAAGTCAGGGCTAAATTAAAAGTATTGATTGGATAGGTATTATTATGGCTATTAGCGAATCATCTCTAGGCAAGCAGATACTTGAAAAGATAAATGATCATGATCGTTTAAATTCTAAATTGCTTTTAAAAATGAAAATTTTAAACGTGCTTGTGTTCGTTATTCTTTTTGCAATAGGAGATAAGTTTAACGAACTAGTTATATGTGCGATTGCTTTCGTGGTTTTCTTTGTGCTAACCGGTGTGTATTTGAAGTGCAAGATGGTTATTTCATCGTCGTTAATATTTGATTATTTCGAACGTAGTGCTGTTGACGAGGGGTTTAGAAACTTTTTTATGGGGTTATTTAACAGCAAAAGGTTTCTTACGATCCGGGATGATAGAAAGAAAATTCATGATTATATTTATGAGCAAGATAAGAAGTTTGAAGAATTGAAGAAAATAGAAACTATTAATCATGGTATGAATGGACGTAGTGAGTAAAAAAGCCCGTTAGCGGGCTTTTTTTATTTTACATTTTTCCATGCGGAAGCCGGAACTTTATCCCATAAAGTATTATGAGTGATTTCGGCTCTCCGATGGTCTGAGGCGCTCATCATTGCATCCAGTTCTTTACCTGATAGCTTATCGCGTAAGTTATCAAATACTTTTTCAAGAGTGTCCAACGAGCTGCATCGACGGAAACGCATCAAGTATGTTCGTTGTAAGTTTTCTTTGTCTTTTATTGATTCGATAAATTTCATTACGTCAGAATATAAAAATCTGCTATTCGATTTATGTGGCTCATGAGGTTGTGGAATGGTTTTGTTTTTAAATGTGCCAGTTGTCTTAATGGCGAAGATTAACTCACCTTCTGTTATTCCTAACATTTCAGCAAAAGTTTTTGCTTCTATAGTTACTGACTTCATTTAATTGACTCTCATACTATCGGTTGTATTTTTATCCGCTTCCTCGACAATGATGTTCGTTCCTCGCGTTGCTGCGGTACGCCTCATCATTGTCTGCGGTGCGGTTGCGATGGTGAAGGAGCTGCCGGGCGTGAGTAAATCAATCAAGCGCTGGCCGCTGATAATCTCCATCCGCTCACTGGCGAAGCTAACAGCTTTTGACGCTGCGCCGGTTTTTCCGGTATGGCAAAACAAACCGCGACAGTTATGTCGTTTAAGCAACGTATCGAACTCCTGAACGTGCTGTAAAGCAATATGGCCGCGATAGCGTTTGGCTGGATGAGATAGCGATGTTTTCCGATTATTACCTGGCCGTCAATGCTCCGTCACCGGTATAGCGTTTGTTTCTGATAGTTCTGAAGCCATGCGACTTAAACCCCTCCAGTAACAGTTCCTCAAAGGTGAAAGGGTCTATCTTCCTGAGATAAGCGATCTTGTAGCCGAACGCCGGTAGGGTCTGAATTTTTGCGAGTACACGCCGGGCTTGTTGTTGCTTGCGTTTGTGTCTGCGTTTTCTGGCGGTGATCTTCCACCAATACAGGACGGCCAGAAAAGCAAATGACACGGCCCACAATGCGATTACGTTAGAGGGGAAAAGGGAAAGTATATCCATGCTACCTGTACCATAAAAAACGGGGCCGAAGCCCCGAACGCGCGTTGTTAGCGGCGGTGATAAACCTGCCATGAAACTTCTGTCGGTCTGCCATTGACGATCACACCATTACTGGCGCAAATGCGGCCAGCAATGACCGCCCCTTGTGAATAGGGTTGGCCGTCAAGATAGCAAACTCCGATGGGGCGCGATTTCTGTACTTCGCGCTGAAGCGCCTGTGTGTCATTGCGCTGTTGAATCTGTAGGTTATACACATCTGTTCTGAGCGTATTCACCTGCTTGGTTAGCTGGTCAACTTGTGACTGGCTGGCGCAGCCGGTCAGTAAGAGGGCTGCGGTGAAGATGATGCTTTTAGTTTTCATATTTAACCTTTCCTGATACGTCCAAACATTGAAATAACCCTGCTAACAGCGGCGGTATTCTGCTCCGCGCCTGAACATTCCATAAGAAATTCTTTACGCGCATCTGCTGTGTGATTAGGAAGAAAGCCATGCTTGTTTTTCTTCACGATATTGAAGAAGTCAGCGATAGCACCAGAGCAATCACTATCGCCAACACTCCCAAACTCGCCACCTGATTTTGCAGCCATGCAAGCTAATGTCTTGCATGGATCTTTTGCGAAGCTGGCAACGGAATAAGACGATGCCAGTATCACCACGGATGCAATTATTATCTTCCGCATTATTTCACCCTTTTCTGGATAGATAGGATTTAAGCCTTATTAGGCCATTCAGTAGTTTGTCATGCCCGATGCGCAGGGCGATCAGGCCAACAAATATTGCTGCGGCATGGAATGCAGATTGCGTATAATGCCAATCATTCCTATATTCCACGACCAGAAACAGAAGCACCGCGATGATACCAATCATCGTAAAGAATTTTAGGAGTTTTCCTAGAATAAAAAGGAGATAGATAAGGATGTCGGCAGTTAATAACCCTAAATATATTAAGAGAAAACGTGCCGACTGTTTAATCACGGTGAGTAACTTTATTTTCTTAACCCACCAAAATTGGGAGGGGGTTATTTCGCTCCGCTGCTGCGCTTCTTTATTACGACGCGCTCGGATTGCTTTGGCCCTTTTCTCCCTCTTTTTTCCGGTAGGAAAATCAATAATTTTACTCATCCGTCAGCTCCTTATTCTACGATCTCAAACTCCGAAAGCTCGCGGCCTTCGTCAAGATATTTTTTTAGCCAGTCAGGGCGCTTTCCCCTTCCAACCCATGTGTTAAATGGATTGGCTGGATCTCGGTAGCGAGGCTCCCCTTTGGGACTCTTTTCTGACTGCAAGGGTACGAATATGATTTTTCTTTTAGGCACTGATGTTTCGCGCTCCTGCTCTGTTTTGTGCTTCTTTTCATCTTGTCTTGACATGTTCGAATTTACCTTTACTATACTAGTTAATCATTGAAATTGCAATTTCAAGGAAAAAAGAGATGAAGCAGGTTGTTGCCCTTTTCCCACTGTTGATTGCTGGCCTTTTGGATGCCACACCCGCAAATGCGGAACTGTCAGCGCCGGTTATGGCTCTGGCAAAACGTTGTGCGCCAGAAGTGCATCCTTTAACTATTGGGTACCTGGTTAGCCATGAATCGCGCAACAACCCATACGCGATAAACGTCAACGTTCCTAAAGGAACAAAATCACCGTTAGCCAGACAACCGCGCTCCCTGGATGAAGCTGTTAAAACGACAAAATGGCTAACGGCTCATGGTTATAACTTTGACGTAGGTTTAGGGCAAATCAACTCTGCGAATTTCCCAAAATTGAATGTTTCTGCCGCAGATTTGTTTAATGGTTGTAAAAATCTCGAAGCTGCTCAATACGTTCTTAATTACTGCTACCAGCTCGCAACAAAAGAGTATGCGCCGGGGCAGTCAGCTTTGAGACACGCTTTATCTTGTTATAATACGGGTTCACTAACCGCTGGATTTACAAACGGTTATGTATCAAAGGTGGTTGCTCAAATTGGGCAATCAAAACCCGTAATCCCTGCTCTGAAAGCCGATGATGGCTCCACTGATGTGGAAAGTGTTGATACAGCTATAGATGCTGTGCCGGTAGATGCTGCTGATGGTGAAGAACAACCAAAAGACGCCGGTATGACTGATGCCTTTAGTGGCTCGGATAAAGACGCTTTTGGTGCATCTGATGGTGACGCTTTCCGGCAGAAGTAGGGAGTAACAGGAGTCATTTTAGATGCGCGTTTATCTCATCTTGTTGAAGCAGTTAGAAGAAGTATTCAATCAAACAAAGTTGTTCGGATCGCTATTCAACGGATGGATAAAAAGAAATGGATACCGCTTTTTGATGTGAAAAATAGTGAGGGGGGCGTAATCACTTGCTCCCTGAGAGTTCAGTCTGGAGAGGGGGTTAGAACGTGGGCCGATCTGCGGATACTGGCCGACATGCTGAGAGACGATTTTAATGCAAGAGAAGTGGGGCTTTTCCTGGATGAGCCTGATTTTATTTTTCCTGATGATGGAGTGTTAGACAAAGATGAATACAGCGATTAAACGTTTTTTCCCGGTGGCAATGTTCATGATGGTTGCTCTGTGTGTTCCTGAGCTGGCGCTGGCCGCCGGTGCAGATACCGGTGAATCATCTGAGTTCTGTTCAGTCTTGGATGATGACGTGGATTCCGATTGCGGCCACCGTTCTTATCATCGTGAGTGCTATGCATGGATCGCTCATATGCTCCGGCGAGCTGGGCGGTTCGTATTGTTATCGGTCTGATTGTTGTCGGTTCCGCGTCTTACCTTGTTGGCCTTTTCGGGCTGAGTTAAGAAGGTTCGCCGGGGGCGTATCCCCCGGCCCGTATATGACGGGAGGAAACGATGAATTTATCCGGTAAATATCCTTTATTTAAAGGCGCTACGCGACTGCCGACATTTGCCGGTGTTCCGCGAACAGTAATTATTGCCACCTTCATATTTTGTGCGACGTTATTTATGACGATCCACCTTTGGGCCGTAGTTCTTTTTGGCTTGCTGTGGTTTATTGAGTTTTGTATCAGCAAACATGATGACCGTATGTTTCGTATTATATGGCTGGCTATCATGACGAAAGGGCTAAATATGATTAACTCCCCGTTTACTAAACTGTGGGGCGGCTCTAGTTACTCACCTACTGATTATGGAGATAAAAAATAATGGCCGTAGCGGAAATGAAAAAAAGGGGGGTGAAAGATTTCAAAAAAGAACCTTCCTCTTTGAAATATATTCCTTACTCCTACCATGTGACGCCCCATGTTATCAGTACGGTAAATGGGGAGTACCTTTCTATATTTAAAATCCGTGGGCGAACCCATGACTGTGCTTCTGATGCCGAGCTAATTAAGTGGCACGCTGATTTGAATCAGCTTTTAAAAGGGATTGGTAGTGAGCATGTAAAATTATGGACTCACTTACACCACCGCGAAATTAATAATTATCCTGACACGCATTACAATATGACGTTCCCGCGTATGGTGAATGAATATTATCGTGATCAATTTGATGATACCCCCATGATGGTAAATGACCTGTACCTGACGGTTGTTTATAACCCTGTGGGGATGCCGCTCAAAAGATGCTGGCAAAGTTTGATAAGCCATCGGCCAACGAGCTGCGCGAAATGCAGGCTGATGCTATTAGTGCGCTGGAAGATATTTGTGAGCAGGTCATGAACTCCCTGCGTCCTTATGGCATTGACCGCTTAGGCTACTACTTCCGTGACAAACGGGGGAACGTCATTCCTGAACAGAAAAAAGATGATGCAGAAGATGATGAGGATATTATCGATCTGCGTGAAGATTTGCTGGCCGATGTGGAATATCAGGACGTTCAGGAAGATAAAGAAGTCTTTAGTGGCACTCAACACACCTATTCTAAAGCGCTGGAGTGGCTCTATTACCTCGTCAATGGTGAGTGGGCGCCAGTGCCGGTTTGTCGTGGCCGAATCCGTGAATATTTGGCTACTACCCGCCCAACTTCTTCATTTTGGGGGGATGGTATCGAGATTCGCGGTACCGACGAACGCCGCTATACGTCTGCCGTTGAAATCCGGGATTACGATTCCGATACTGAGCCGGGTCAGATCAATATCCTGATGGAAGCACCGTTTGAGTTTGTGTTAACGCAACGTATTGCTGTATGTCCCAGCAAGCGGCAAGAACTTACCTCACTAACCAGCAAAAAGCACTACTGGAAACAGGCGATCCATCCTTTACGCAGATAAACCAGATGAATGACGCCGTTGATGGCGTTGTTTCACGTACCTTTATCATGGGCTGGCATCACCTGACGGTACACACCTTTGGCAAGACGCTTAAAGAGGCCCGTTCAAACGCCGGTGTTGCCAGAAATATGCTGAACAACTGCGGGCTGATTGCCAGCCAGGTAGGGTTAGCTTCAGAAGCGGCATATTATGCAAAACTTCCGGCTAATCAACACCTGTCGCCACGACCTTGCCCGCTGAATAGCTGGAATTTTCTTTGCTTCTCCCCCTTCCATAATTTTATGTCCGGGAAAGCAAATAATAACCCGTGGGGGCCAGCGCTGACGCTGTTCAAAACGGTGGCAAATACGCCGCTGTATATGAACTTGCATGTAACGCCAGAAGATGAAATGTCTTTCGGTAAGCGACCGCTGGCGCATACGTTAATGCTTGGGCGTTCGGGGGCAGGTAAAACTACGCTGCTTAACTTCCTGCTGACGCAAGCGATGAAGTATAACCCGCGCATTTTTGCCTTTGACCGCGATCAGGGCATGATGCCGATGATTAAAGCGTTACACGGTCACTACACGGTTCTGAAAGAGGGCGTTGCTTCCGGGTGGGCACCTCTACAGATGCCTGGCACCAAAGTTAACATTGCATTTTGTAAGCGCCTGATGCGCCTGTGCGCTGAAATTACCAAAGGCAGCGTACTCGATGCTGATCAGGTTAATGACCTTAACCGCGCCGTCGATGCTTTGATGGATGAGAACTCCCTCATTCCGACAGATTTACGCACCGTGGATATGTTAATTCAGCAGATGCCGAATCCATATCAAACAGCGGGCAGTAAACAAACACTGGCGTCATTGCTTGTTCCGTGGACTCGCGGCCATGAAAACGGTTGGTTGTTCGATAACGACTCGGATTCACTGAATCTCGGTGAATACGATATCTACGGCTTTGACCTGACAGATTTCATTGTTGCAGATAATGAGATCCCTCCTGCAACACGTACTCCGCTCCTGATGTATCTCAATTTCCGTGTGCGTCAGTCTATTGATGGCCGTCGCCGGGTGATTCAGGTATTCGATGAGTTTCACCAGTACCTTGACGATCCAATTATGAGTGTGGAAGTCAAACGTGGCCTTAAAACAGACCGTAAGAAAGATGCGGTTTACGTATTCTCCACGCAAGAACCGAACGATGCGCTGGATAGCTCCATCGGTAAAACCATCATGCAGCAGTGCGTAACGAAAATTCTTCTGGAAAACCCGGATGCGGATTATGAGGACTACGTTACTCGCCTCAAATTGACACCGGCAGAGTTTGACGCGCTGCTGTCTATTCCTGAGAACTCCCGCCAGTTCCTGGTGAAACAAGGCAGCCAAAGCGCGATGGCGCAATTCAACCTGGCCCCGCGCGTTAAGACGCCGGAGAACTTCAGGAAGCTGGATAAGATCCTTAGCATCCTGTCAGGGGAAACCCAAAACGCCGAAACACTGGCGAAAATTATTGAGCAAATTGGGATGATAACCCTGATAAATGGCTCGAACCCTACTGGAAATCTGTACTCGCAGCGTGAGGTAACGACATGAAAAAGACACTTGCAAGCCTTGTTTTAGCTCTGGCTATTTCGCCGGTTGCAGTTAATGCGCAACTGGTAGTTAACGATCCTGCAAATCTGGCCCAGGCGCTTCAGCAGGTCACATTAATGACGCAGCAAATTGAACAGCTCAAATCTCAATTGCTGAAGCAGGAGCAAACGCTGGCTTCCTTAACCGGCAGCTCTGGTATCGGTAATTTGCTGAATGGCGATATTAGTACGCTGAAAGGCAATTTACCGTCTGACTGGACGCAGGTATACAGCGACGCCATGAACAGCAGTTCAGGTATCACTTCATCTGCTCAATCCATGCTGAAGGAATTTCAGTCGCAGATTGACGGTATGAACCGTTCCGAAGCGATGAGTTTCATTAAGCAGAAGTTGGCGGAGAAAGGGGCGTATGACCGTGTGATGGCGCAGAACGCTTACAACAATGAAATGGCGGAGCTGAATAACATTCAGGAGCTGACCAATCAGATTGACTCAACCACGGACATGAAACAAATCGCTGACCTTCAGGCGCGTATCCAGACCGCGCAAGGTGCTATTCAGGGGGAGCAAACGAAGCTGCAACTGATGGCGATGCTGCAAACCTCGCAAGACAAGATTTTGCAGGAACAAAAACAATACGCCCAGAAGCGCTTTGTCCTCGCGCTGACGGTGAAGATCTTTCCATGCCTAACGTAACGGAATAAACCATGAAAAAACTGATTTTACCTTTAGCTCTTTTCCTGCTGGCCGGTTGTGATTCTGAACATCCTGTTTCCTGGTACAAGGAACACGATCAGGAGCGTAAAGCGATGGTGGAAAAATGTCGTGATGATGCGGCGCTCAAAGTGAAGCCGGATTGTCAGAACGCGCTGGAAGCAGAGAAAGATTTGAAAGTGTTTGGCAAAAGTGATGATGGCCTCTCAATGCCAAAAGTCACGCCCTGATTAGGGTAGGGGGAAAGCATGGCCTTTTCATTTACAACGGATATTTTCAATTACATGGATACGGTCACAAAGGAATTTGTGGCCTCTAATCTCGGAGTTGTTATATCCACCATTTCACCGGTAATTGGGTTGGCGTTGATTTGCAAACTCACCCTGGACGGGCTGTTTACATTAGCCCGGCCACACGGTGAGCCGCTCTCATCGTTGATAAAAAAATTCATTGTGTGGTCGATGATAATCAGCTTTGCCAGCGCGGGCGGCTGTATCAAACCCAACTGGCTGATGCGGCCATGAAGATCCCGGATGAGTTTTCCTCGGTACTGGTTATTAACGGTTCGTCCGGTGGCACTGAAGATGCAATGGGTAACAACATCGACAAGGCCATCCATGACGGGATGCAGGTTGCGCGTACTGCGTTTGATAACGCCGATATTTATAGCGGTTCCGGGTTGGCGTCATTATTCCTGGCTTGCGCGGTCATTATTTCCACGGTGTTGATCTGTGGTATCGGGGCCGGGCTGGTACTGATGGCGAAGTTACTGCTGGCAATCACTGTGTGCTTTGGGCCTATCTTCATCTTCTGCCTGTTGTTCAAGCCGCTGTATGGCATGTTCAATAAATGGCTTGGCTCGATGGTTAACTATGGCTGGTAACAATTCTGCTGTCGATGCTGTTTGGCCTGATGATTAAGTTCTATCAAAAAGCGCTCGATGCCGTCACCGCTTCCGGGGCTGACAGTAGCCTGTTAGGGCCGGTTTTTGCTTGTCTGCTGATAATGATTGTTTCTTACCTGATCCTGATGCGCATTCCTGAAATAGCTCCCGTTGGGGGATGGTATCTCTGCGGGTATTCAGGAGCTGATACCTAACGCCGGTGGCGGTGGCCGTGGAGCTGGCGGTGGTGGCAATCAGCCTGGTGGTCAAAAAGGCGCTACAGGTGCCGGGGGCGGTACTGGCGCTAAGACTGCGGCGGCTACGGCTGCCGGTGGCCCCGGCGCGGGAGCGGCCACCGCTGCGGGTTCCAAATGCAGGGTTTCGCAAAGGGTTCACGGCGCTAAAAGTGGAGTAGAAATTAATTTTTAATAAGTCATTGAAATTGTAATTTTGATGACTTATTATTTTTTTGTGATTGACTCAAAGGGAGTGACAAAGATGGTGCATTTCTTCAAATACACGGCAATGGCACTTATCGGGCTGCTGTTGGCCGCCTGTTCCAGTAGCCCGACGCCGCCGCCAGAACCCAACATGAAAAAGCTGGTTGATGTTAATAAGACGTATCCCGCCGAGCTGTATCGTGCAGATGCCGCTAACAACGGAGAGTAACAATGCTGAAGAAAAACAAACATCAAGCGATATCGCGGGAAGATCTGAATAAGTACCATGAGGAAACTCAAGGGCTTGAGCGCGATATGGTTAATGAGATCCTTAATTCCCGCTCTCGCGCCTGGAAAATTGCCACGGCCTTTTTCGTCTTTGCCGTTGTGAGCATGATTACTGCGGTCGGCGTCATTATCCGTTTTGCGCAGCCTTTACCGGCATACCTCACCACGATTAATAAAGATACAGGCGAAGTATCGCAGGTGAAAATTACCCGCGATGAAGCGACTTATGGCGACGTGATAGACCAGTATTGGATTTCACAATTTGTTATTCACCGTGAGTCCTACGACTACAACAGTATTCAGGTTGATTATGACGCCATGAGCCTGATGCTTCCGGTGATGTAGCCGATGAATATCTCTCCATGTTCAAAGGCCCGAACCGCATTGATAAGCGGTTGGGTGACTCTGAAAGAACGACCGTTCATATCAACTCGGTGATCACCGACCGCGAACACGGTGTTGCCACCGTTCGCTTTACCACGCAGCAGCGCATTCGCCAGCGTCCGAACCCTGAGCCGCCCGCGCTACTGGATTGCCACGATTGCGTATGAGTACAAAGCGTTACCAATGACCGCGCAGCAGCGCTATATCAACCCGCTTGGCTTCCGTGTAACGAGTTACCGTAAGAACGCTGAGAACGTTGGCGCAGTGGGAGGCTGATCATGAAAAAACAATTAATCGCCGGTTTAATTCTGGTCAGCCTCGGCCTCTCTGGTCAGGCGCTGGCGCTGGAAGTGGGAAAAGGTAGCCCATACGACTACCGTATTAAATCCGTGGTGTATAACCCGGTTGACGTGGTGCGTATTGATTCCGTTGCCGGTGTTGCCACTCATATCGTGGTTGCGCCTGATGAAAGCTATGTGACACACGCTTTTGGTGACAGCAATAGTTATGCGTTTACCCATGTTGAAAACAACATGTTTATCAAGCCGAAAGGGGAAGTTCCCAGCGATACTAACCTTGTTCTGGTCACGAACAAACGCACTTATAACATTGTGTTGCACTATGTAGGTGACTACACCACGAAAGACGCCAGGGTAACGTTAAAGCCAACTTTATCAAGACGCCGTGGAGTATGAAAAATGCCACTCTCCAGCTTACTTATCTCTATCCATTTGAGGATATGAAAAAGGCTAATAAAACGCTGGAAAGTAACCGCGTGAAAAAGGCGTTGAAAGACCTTCAGAACGGGCCTTACAACCTGCTTTATAAAATGTCAGATGAAGATGAATATCGGACAGTGGCCCCGGTAAACGTTTGGGATAATTTCCGCTTCACATACTTCAAATTCCCTGCAAATGCCGATTTACCCGTTGTGTTCTATATCGGTGACGATGGTAAAGAACACACCGTTAACCAGCATCCAGCCGGGGAATATAACAACATTGTTGTGGCTGAAACGGTAGCAAAAGAATGGCGTATTCGTTACGGAAATAAAGTCGTGGGTGTTCTGAATATGAATTACAACCCAAATTTAGGGGCGATCAGTACCGGCACTACGTCACCAGATGTTAAGCGCGTGAAAAAGGGTGAGGGGGATAAATCATGAGAAAAGACAGAGAGGAAAACTTAGATTATCTCGATGAAGAAGATACCGGCATCGAGGATGAGCGTCAGGGCTTCAGCGGTTCCCCCAAAAAACGTATTGCCGGTGCTCGGGCCTTTGTCGGGCTGATGGTGTTGATAGGTTCGGCAATGGTGGGATGGTTCATCTATAACCAGATGCACGTTAAGAAGCTGGCCGACGATCCCAAAAAGGATAAAGAGCAGGTTATGACCAGCTCTTTACCGCGCCAGTCTTTTGATGATGTGCCCCCGACTATCGACAACACGCCAAAAAATAGCGTCGTTCCTCCGTTGCAGACGACGCAGGAGTCGCAGCAGCAGGTTGCGCGTCAAACATTGAATAACCAGAAAAAGGAATTATCACCGGAAGAAAAAATTATGCGCGCCCGGTTAGGGGTGTCCTTCAACGGTGTCGATCCTGAGAAACAGGCTACGACTGCGAAAGAACAGGAGCGCCGGTCAGGTCAGGACAATACAGAAACCAGCTCAAACAGCCAGGCACTGGCGAGCCGAATGAAACCGGCGCGTATGGCTGTCGCCCAGGCATCTGTAATGCCGCATCCAAATCTGACCATTGCGCAGGGAACAATGATTCCTTGCGGTACAAATACGGAACTGGATACCACCGTTCCGGGCCAGGTGAAATGTACTGTAAGCCGTGATGTGTACTCTGCTGACGGTACTGTAAAACTGATTGATAAAGGGGCTGTGGTCACTGGCGAGCAGAATAGCGGTATCCAGAACGGCCAGAATCGTGTGTTCGTTCTCTGGTCACGCTTGCGTAACCCGGATCAGACTATTGTTAACCTCGACAGCAGCGGCACTAACGCTTTAGGTAGTGCGGGCGTACCTGGTCAGGTCAACTCTCACTTTTGGGAACGAATGGGTGATGCCATTTTCTTCTCTGTGTTGACTGATGGCATGAAAGCCGGTATCGCGTCGATTAACAACAACAACTCCGACGTGACGTTTAACACAACGGAAAACAGTACCGACCAGCTTGCTACTGAAGCATTACGGGCGAAGATTAATATCCCGCCAACGCTCTACGCTGCGCAGGGCGATGCCGTATCCATCTACGTAGCCCGCGATCTGGATTTCAGCACTGTATATGGGTTAGAAATGAATGACTGAGTTAACCAGTAATATTCAAGATATTCGCCAACGCCCCCGCCGTGAGCAGGGGGTATGGCTGACGCTCGAACCACTTCAGCGCTACCTGAGTGATCCCGATGTGTGGGAGCTGAGAATTAACAAGTATCAGCAGGTTGTTTGTGAAACGTCGAAAGGCCGTATTTTCCACGACGATGAGAAAATTACGGCTGAATATATATCACGCTTAACCGACACGCTTTGTGGTTATAACGGACTACCGAAAGAGTCCGTTAATAACGTGCTTCTGCCGGACGGCTCAAGGGGAATTATTTGCTTACCCCCTGCCGTACTGGAGGGAACAGTAGCCATCGCGTTTCGTAAGCATCTGCCCGTTGATAAGTCTCTTGAACAACTCCGCGATGAGGGCCGTTTCACTGGCTGGAAACGAAAGGTTCAGGGTGAAGTAGCCCTTCAGCCATTCGAGCAAGAATTGCTGGAGCTGCTCGATAAAGACGACCTCGTTTCGTTTTTTAAAATTGCGGTACGCAACAAGCTGAACATCGTTGTATCAGGGTCTACCGGTTCGGTAAATCAACGTTTACCCGCTCCCTGCTTCGGGAAGTGCCTTATACCGAGCGCATTGTAGTTTCAGAGGACGTTCACGAAATTGGGTCTGATCTGCATCACGAAATGGTTTATATGCTGTACGGCGATCAGGATGGCCGTCTGGCCCCGGCGGTCAGCCTGAAAGCGTGTATGCGTCTTTCTCCCGACCGTATCATGATGACAGAGCTTAGGGATGATGCAGCATGGGATTACATAAACTCGCTGAATACCGGGCATCCGGGCGGGATCACATCCACCCACGCCGACGATGCAAAATCCACTTTCAGCCGTATTGCGCTGCTTATCAAGCAAACCGGCGTCGGCCAGACGCTGGATTATGACGTGATTATGAAAACGCTGTACACCACAATAGATGTCGTGGTGTACATGGAACACCGCCAGATTGTTGAGGTTCTTTATGATCCAGCGTTTAAAAAAGCGCAACTTTCTCTTTAAAGCGGCACTGGTTGCCGCCGTACTTTACGGGGCTTCGGCCCCGTCTCTTTTTGCTGCATCGGCGCAAGTAGGTTTCTCGCCGGAAGGAACCGCGCAGCAGCTCGTTATCAACGTTATCGGCTCGGCAAAAGATAACATCAGAATGATGGCCTACAGCTTTACTGCCCCCGATATTATGAAAGCGCTGATTGCGGCCAACGCCGCGGTGTAGACGTGAAAATTGTCGTTGATGAGAATGGCAATACGGGTCGCGCAAGTCGTGCGGCAATGAATCTTGTTACGAATGCGGGTATTCCGCTTCGGGTTAACAGTAACTACAAAATCCAGCATGACAAGGTGATCATCGTTGATGGCCGTCATGTGGAAACTGGCAGTTTTAACTACACGGCCAGTGCCGAGAAATATAACTCTGAAAACGCGATTGTGATGTGGGACGCGCCCGAACTGGCCGGGCAGTACCTGAAGCACTGGCAATCACGCTGGAATCAGGGCCGGGATTTTACCCCGTCTTATTGAATGGAGAACGATATGCTTGATATGCGATTAGGAAACAGCGGCGATATTCCTTTCATCATGAACCTGGTGCGCGATGGGGTAACATCTGGCGCATTTTTCTATGCCGAGGGCAACGGTCTTGAAACAGTGAGATCTGAGCTACAAAGTGTCACCCAACAATACAGAGATAATATCCCGTTGGGGATTATCTCTTTGTCTTTGCCGAGAAGTTAACGCGGCAGCCGGTGGGATTTTCACTGTTAACCGGCCGCAATGATTTTGCGGGCCGGGCATCTCATCTTGAGATCCGTATGTTCGCTGTTGCGGCTGACGAGCAGGGTAAAGGCATTGGCAAGAGTATGCTTGCCTCAATCATCGAAGCCACGCCCGGACACCGGCTGGAAGCTCCTGTCTCCCCCCGGCCACAAAAATGATGAGACTGCTGGCCGGAAGCGGTTTAAGCTGATTCATGAAACGCAGGGCGGTAAGAAAACGTACCGTTTTACAGACTAACGAGGTGGGTTATGGGTCAAGGTATCAACACGTTGTCTTTAGATCTGGATGACAAAGAAGCGCTGGCGCTGGCGCAGTTTGTTAAGCGGTTGACGTGGAGTGATTTACGGGGGTGTGCCGTTGATGATGACGAGGCGTATGTCATCAAGGATGCCGTCGATAAATTACAGAGGGCAATGGCCGAAGAAGGTTTTTCCCCGCGATAGCGCAGGTTTCCACAAAAGGGCATCGAAATTTTTGAATGCCCTTTTCTTATCCCCTCCCTCATAACTTTATGTTTTTATTCACTTCGCGTTTTCGGCGCCAGCGTTGGCCAGCTGCTGCCGGCGACGTGGCCACACAAACGGTTGTTCAAGTTCACTGAATGAGTTTTTACGGGCTGTATGCAACACAAATGCTACGATAATGCCCCCCGGACAATACCGGCTCCCAATAATCCGGGGTGGGTTTGTTCTGCCGGTGCTGTTCGGGGGATTAGTCAGTTAGAGCGAGGTAAATGCTCTCTCGTCGTTATTTTTGTCATGACCTTTGCCTTTACGCTTGGCATTGTCTTTTTCCTGCGTCGGCTCGGTTTTGTCTCGGCCTTTTTCGCGGGCATCATGCTGCTGCTCTTTGGCATAGCGTTTGAGTTGCTCCAGCTCAAGCGCGGCGGTTTTGAACCCTTCACGGCTGGCCGCTTTATCCAGCTTCTTCTCATCGTCTGTGTAAATGACGGCTTCGTGTTTAGCGCGGGTGACAGCCACGTAATAAACATCTTTGGCCGTTGTGAGTGATCGGGTATCCATATTGATAAAAACCTTGTCGCAGGTTAGCCCCTGAGCGCTATGGACGGTCGAAGCGTAAGCCAGCCCTAAATACATAGGTTTGTTGGCATCAATTTTTACCAGTCGCCCTTTCTCGTTCTCCAGCAGTACCTCACCACTCTGGACGCCTTTTACCTTAAAACGGTCGCCGTTCGCTAAATCCAGATGCGCATCGTTACGGGTGATCCTTACCTGGTCGCCTACGGCCAGCTCCGTTTTTTCAACTGAGTACACGGATAATTTGGAAAATCGCGCCGGTGAAAATGCGATTGTGTCGCCGCTGCCGTCGCTTACCGTAAGTTTATTGCCGGGGCCGGTATCGAGAACGGTATAAACGGCCCCGCGTTTCAGCCCGTTGCTGTAATCCCGTTCCGGGATAATCACGGCTCCTTTTTCGTAATATTTGCTGTGCTGCCGCTGGGCCTGAGTGGTATCAAGACGGTTCAGAAGCGGGTAATTGATACCCTGGCCTTTTAGCCCCAGCTCGGCCTGAATGTACGCATTAATTTTTTTCCGGCTGTCGTTCGTGCCGGTGATGATCAGGGCGTTAGCCCGGTCTGTCGGCGGCATTGTCACTGTAATCCCCGACAATGCGGCCGGTAGCGCTGATCATGATTTTTTTCCTCTACGATGCTGGTTACGTGGGTCAACGACGCTTTATTTTCCCTTCTGCTGCATTTAGCGCGGCTTTCAGCAATTCCGGGTCTTTCTGGCGCTGAATATCTTTCATATAGGCCGTTTCCATACCGGCTTTAATAAGCTGCTCGAAAGGTTTACCCGCTTCGACGGCTTTAGTCTGTTTGGTATCGCCCAGGAATACCGCTCGTGCGCCCGCATCGCGGATCACGCGCATGGTTTCCTCCATCTGGCGGGCCGGGATTACCCCTGCTTCGTCAATAAAAAACTACTGAGCCGGGGGCCAATTTTTTATCTGAGGCCCGGAGGAAAGACTGGAGTGTGCGAGATTCCAGCCCTTCAGCCTGAAGCGCTTTAACCTGGCTACCGTAGGGGGCAAGACTGGTTGACGTGTTACGCCCTGCTCTTTTAGAAAATCCGCTGCCGATTTGGTCATATAACTTTTGCCAGTACCGGCAAACCCATGTACAGAAATAAACTGGTTGGGAGTATGAATAATTCCCATAACCGCTTTTAACTGTTCGGGTTTTAACGTTCTGCTGGCTAACCAGCCCTCGCTAAACTCGCGAGTGTATGGGGTCTGGATCTTTCCGCGCCCTTCCCGCTCCATCTTCAGTATGTTGCGTTCGCGTTGTTGAGCTAACTGTGTGGTAAAACGCGGCTTTTGCTGTACCAGCCGCCCGTTTGTGATGCCCTTATCTACGAGTTTACGGGCCTCATCTTTATTGCGGCCAGCTTTCACCAGTTCCGTTACCCATTGTTCGCGGGTCATTGCTACGTTCTGCTGTTTTTTATTGGTTGTGGCCGCTGCGTATGTTGCTTCTTCTTTGATGAGGTTGCCGGTGGTTATGGCCCGTTCTCTCGCAGCCCGAATATCATCGAGGGTTAAGCGGCCATAGCCATGCTTCATCGCCACGTCCATCAGCTCCCGCTCGGTAATCACCGATTGACGTTCGGTAAGTGAACGAATGGCAAAGGTCATTACCTTGTCAGCCTGGTACTCGATAGGCTTTTCCAGCGCCGCTGGCTGCGTATTCCGCGCTATATCGTCGTTGGCCGCACCTTTCCACTCCCGGCTATCAAAATCAATCTGAAGCTCTTTGGCGCGGTTTTTCCAGCCCTCATAGAGTACATCGCGATCTACTTCGCCTTTGCTTTTACGAGTTTTCAGCGCGGCCGCATTTTTTTGCTCATGGCTGGCCGTTTCACGGCTCAAACCATTCTTTGCTAACTCGGCCTCAATCTGCTGGCTGCGCTGGCTGAATTGGGCTATCTGCTCCTGGCTGAAATGCGCCAAATCAAACGTACCATTCCGATCATAACGCAGGTTGTAACCGGCCAGCTCCAGCTCTCTTGCCAGCTCGGATTTGTAAACGTTACCCAATAACGTAAGCGAGTTCACAATGCCGTCATTCGTGAGCGAACGCATTTACCATCGCTGGTTTTGGTGAGGTTCATTACAAAGGCATGGGTGTGCAAATCCGGGTCTAGCTCGCGTGACGTTTCATGTCGAAATTTGCCGACAATCAGCTTATTCGTGTTTTCAACGTGCGTTTTTTTATTGACGGTAAAGCGGCTAGTGCCAGCCGTTCCGCTTCCTCGATGGCTTTAGTGACCGCCCGATCGTGCGCTTCAATGATACGTTTATCACCGTTGACCAGTGCCTGAAGCGTAACGCCTTTCGGCGCGGAAAACGTAAGATCGTATCCCAATCGTTCTTTGCTTTCGCTGTTGGCCGTTTTACGCATCACGGAAATATCATCCGTTACTTTGCCATCAAGCAATTTCGCAAACCGTTTTTGTTCTACCTCGCCGGTTAAGCCCAGTTCTTCCGCGCCAGCGCCTTGCCACTGCATCGCGTTACCGTCTTTCGCATAGTAATCGTCTGCGCCATCAGCATAGTAATCAACAACCTTATCGACACGCTGGCGGGTAATCGTCGTAATGTTCAGCATATTTACATTCCTGCAAATGCGGTGCTTTCACGTAAGACCACGCCCGGTACAGGGTTAGAACGAGTGTAGTTAACGTGATGAGTCTCAAATTTAGCCACTGGCAGATTTCCTGGAAACGCGATGTAACCGGTCAGATCATCCAGCGTGGCGATTTCGGTTGGCGTTACAGCCGCTCGCGCTTGTGATCATCATTGGTATTTTTGGTTCCCAACTGACCAAAGCGGCGGCTAATCCCCGTTTTTTCTCTTTCGCCCTCAATCTCCCCCAATGATTTAGAGACAAATTCGAGGGTTCTTTCACCCAGGCGACCAGCGGCCATAACAACCGATGTACGATGGTTAGACAGAAGGGTTTCAGCTACATCACTGCCATAGATGCTAATGACCTGCGAATACGACTGATAGCCGGTGACAACCCGTAGTCCTTTTTTACGACCTTTTGTTAATGCATCACGTAATGATGGCAGGTAATCAAGGGATTCCAGTTCATCTATAAACGTCCAGATTTTACGGGAGTTGCTCTTGCTCATACCTAACACAATAGAAAATATGCTATCTGTCCAGCATGAAATAAGCGATTTCAAGGCTTCACGCATTTCATCTGTCCAGGTGATATACAGATTCCCGCCTTTCGGATCTTCCAGCCATTCACGAATTGAGAAGTTCCCTGCTGGCATTTTCAGGTGAGCGGCAAGTTTATTACTAAGCACAAAGCGAGCACTACCAACGGCCCGACCGCTACCAGCAAATAAAGCCTGTGCTTTAGTGCCTCTGACATATTCCTCAAGTTCTTCCAGTGGTACTTCATTTGTCCAGTAGAATACTTCTTCCATCGTTGGGTTTCGACTTGTGTTAAATACTTTACGGGATACCTCGGTAAATAAAAGACGACCGTATCCATTCCATTCTTCTGTTTGCGAATCCTTCGCTGTAGGTACGATAGAAACACCGAATCGCTCAAAGTCAAAATCACTTTTTATTTCGTTGAAAAATACCCACCCTTCTGTTCTGGCATCATAGGGATTTAAAATCTTATCGCCTTTTTTATAAAAACGAGAAAGGAAATCGCCATCTGGATCGAGGATTATCATGCGGTCTTTATTTGAGGCAACACGTTGCATTTTTCCACGCATCAAGCAACATTTCATCATTTCAGCAAAGATTGTTGATTTACCAACACCGGTCGCCCCGGCTATTGAAATATGTGTACCTTCCGCTTTTGTAGGGATTGGAATATCAGCTATTGTTATTTGCGGCTCTCTTTCTTTAGTTATGGATGCTAAAGCCCGCTGAGAAACAAGCCGCGTACCACGATATATTTTCTTAAATGGTGCACCTTTAAATATCTGGTGATTAAATTTGAAAAATATGATTAAGCCTATGATGGCAATAATTTCACCGACTAATAAAGCACCCCATAAAGGCCATAAATCAAAAGTCTGCTGAATAAGTAAAACCAGACGTTCACGCGCATCTTTTGGCGTAAAACCATACAAGGCTTTCGCCGCGATAAACCACGTAACAAGGGGGGTAAAAAGCAATGCCCCCAGCAAATTTTGCCCTTATCCGCTTCATTCATGACTCTGTTCCTCTCTCTCCTGGGCCAGCTCTGCTGACCACGGCTCCAGCCCTAACCGGCGAATTTCACCACCGGCAACTTTCTGCGCATCTGCTTTACTCACCTGGCGAAGTATCAATAACACCTCAATCAACATTGCCTCGATGTATCGATCTCGTCCGGCGGCTTGCTGCTCTGAAGATGAACGTTCCAGCAATTTATCAAGCCGGGCGATCACTTCACTGGCACTCTCTTTTTGTCCAAAAAGCTGTTGCTTGATGTACTCCGATACGTTGCCTCCGAACGGTATTCAAGGTCGATTTTTTGCGCTTCGGTCACTCTTAACTGATAGATGGCATAGGTTTCCTTTGTGTAATACCGATGTAATACATAAAAATCTAGCATATATGCGGCTTAATTACACATGTGTAATACGTTGTGTATTACACATTAAAACACAAATTAGAATAATTTGTTTTGTTTTCAAGCATTTACGATGAAAATCGTAATTGCGTATGGTGTATAGCCATTAAGGGATACCATAACACGCCTTTTTTAAGGGAGAAACAGCTCTTACACACGCATAAAACGCTCAAAAAGCGTTCACATTCACCACTTTCATGCTTGCATGAAAGTTTTCTACACCGATACTACTGAATTACTACTAAAATACTACAAACTGAAATAGCCATTACTACAGATATACTACTGATATACTACAAAAATGAGCGGTATAGACAACCGTTACTACTGAATTACTACAGGAATACTACTGAAATACTACAAAAACAGATTGACAGCTAAAACAGGCTGCCATATAGTGAAATTCGACAAGCGGGGGTGGTATGAAAAAAGACCTTTTACTGGAACCTCGCAATCTCGCTGCGGCTGTAAGAGCGCGTCTTGATGAGATTGAAGGTTTGTTAGACAAGGGTATTAGTAGGCAAGAAATTGCTCAACTTCTTGATAGTGAATACAGCTTTTCTGTGACTGTGAAAGCGTTAGATATGGCTTTGTACCGGGCAAGATTGAAACGCAAAAAAGGTGGATTGCACAATCCAGAAAGTACGGTAAATACTGGATCGCACAATCCAAAAGAGCAGGAGAAAGCGGAACCGGTGGAAACTGGATTGCACAATCCAGAGCCAGAAAAATTAGTTGAGGATATGGGCGGGAACAAAGAATTTTTATCCGATACCGATTTTAAAAAAATTGGTGATGAGGCAAAGAAAGTCGCAACCTCATTCAAAGGTAGCGTAGGTAATAAGAAAGGTTTCTAAAGGAGCTTACAGATGAAAATTGCAGTAATGAATTACAGTGGCAGCGTCGGCAAAACCATTATTTCGTCATACCTGCTGTATCCTCGCATGGCTGGCGCTAAATTCTTTGCCATCGAGACAATCAATATGTCGGCTGCGGATTTGGGTGTTGATGAAGTGATGAGCTTAACCGGCGATAACTTTGGTCAACTCGTTGAAGAAATCGTATTTGAAGATAATGCCATCGTGGATATTGGCGCGTCGAACGTTGAGCGGTTTCTTTCTACCATGACAAAATATGAGGGTGCAATTGACGAATTTGATAAATATCTGATTCCTGTCACCCCGGATGATAAAGCATGGCAGGAAAGTATTAAGACCGCCCTCGCGTTAAGTGCCGCTGGCGTTCCTAAATCTAAAATTGTTCTTCTGCCTAACCGCATTAATCGACTCCGCAGGAGGATATTGCTTCGGTATATGAATGGGCGAAAGATTCTAAAAAAGCCTCTATTCATAAAGATGCCGCCGTTTTTGAAAGTGAAATTTATGAATACCTCGCGTATCACAAAATTTCGTTTGAAGAACTGCTGGCAGAAGATCCAGAAACCTTTAAAGCAAAAGCTAAAACTTGCACCGATGCCGATGAACGTGCGGCGGCTGCGCGTCGTTATCGCTGGATGAAATTAGCATTACCGGTTAAACGTAATCTTGATCGCACCTTTGAAATATTAACGGCTGAATAATATGGAAAAGCAACCTGATAAATTAGATATCCTGATGGACTGGTTTTTAGGCGATGCGAAAGAAATCACCTCAAAACTGGAAAGCGTAACCACAAGCGTTACCGAAACAGTAGAACGGCTGGATAAAGCCTCCGATGAAATAAAGAAATCATCTGAGCTGGCGAAAACAGAAGTGATCGCAAGCCAGCGCGAGCTGGTCAACACTCTGAAGAAGGAGCAGAAGGTTAGCGACCAATTTTTTTGAACGTCTGGCCGGGGCGCAAACAGGGTTTTCGCAAGCGCTTATCAGGCAGATTCTGATTATCACGGTTGTCTGTTCCTTCGTTGGTGGAGCGCTCGGCGCGGCGGCTATAACGTTCCTGCTTCACTGACAAAAAGCCTGACCTGAAGCGGCCCTATCCGGGCCGTTTTTTTTGGCCTCGATTGCGTTAGGGATTGACGCCCGAAGGGGCGAGACAGCTTGCCTGGCTCGATGCGCAGCACGAAAGCCCGCCCGCAGGGAACGCCCAAAAATAAAAGTGGATTGCACAATCCATAATCAATAAAATGGTTTGTGCAATCCAGAAACCCAATGTGAGGCCGCTATGATCATCCCTACCCAGGAAACTTACGACGAGCTTCAACGCGCCTACGAATTTTTCAATCAACGCCTGTTTGAAAGTGCGCTGCCGCCTTGCCTTATCACCCTTCAGCGCGAAAAACGAACGTATGGCTATTTCTCGAATGGTCGCTTTGTTGGTCGCTCAACCGGCCAAATTGTTGACGAAATCGCAATGAATCCGGTCTATTTCTCGATCCGCACGATACGCGACACGCTTTCCACGCTTGTGCATGAAATGGTTCACCAGTTGCAGCAACACACCGGCAAACCGGGCCGCCGTGGATACCACAATAAAGAATGGGCGGCGATGATGGAGCGCATCGGCCTGATACCATCCGACACCGGCCAGCCAGGAGGTAAGCGCGTCGGTGAGTCCATGAGTCATTACATCGAGGACGGCGGCGCGTTTGATACCGCCTGCAAGGAGCTGCTTACCACGGAGTTTAAGCTGAGTTGGCTGGATCGGTTCCCGCCACACAAACCAACGTCACCAACGCCAACCGGCGCAGACGGTAAAGGGTATGTCGATGACGAAGATTATGAGGATGAGGGATACGGCGACGATGGCGAGCTGGATGATGAGATCACACAAGCCCTTTCGCTGGTAAACCCGCCGCCAGATACGCCGGTGAATAAATCAAACCGGACAAAATACACCTGCCCGAAATGCCATACGAACGTGTGGGGAAAGCCGGGCCTGATCCTGTACTGTGGCGGCGAACACTGCGGAAAGGCAGAATACCAGCCAACCTAACAAGAAAAAAACCGCCGTATGAGGCGGTTTTTTTAGTTTTTACGTCCTCGCGTTACGCTCGCAAAAGTCGATACGCTGCTGTAGGTTCAGCCTTTCGCGGCGCTGGCGCATCGTCCTGGTTTTTGGACTAACGGCCATTGCCTGAGTGTAGAGCTGCGCGGCGGTTTTCCAGTCGCGCAAATCCTCTGCCTGTCGTGCCTGTTCCATGAGGGATAGATAATCGTTCATCGTATTACCGCCGAAAATGTAAGTAGTAAGCGGCGGTAATCTCGACCATATCGCGGAAAGCATGGGCGCTTTTCTCCGTGTCGGCCACGGCTAACGTTTCCAGCCTGGCTTTGTGGCGATGAAGTGCCACCACGGAAAAACGGGGCGTTTCATCGGCCCGGTTCGTGCTGTAGGTGGGATACACTTCAAACCCGCAGTAGTCTGCCAGCAAGCTGGCATCTTCCAGGGGAACGGGAAAGGTGAGGACGTGATCAATACACATCGCGTTGCTCCTTCGCAAAAAGCGGTTGCCGCCGCTATGAGGGATACCCGCGCCGTTGGCGCGGGTGATTGATTATCGGGCTGTTCTGGCGATAGCTCCATTTCAGCTTTCAGCTTGCGGGGTGTCACCGGAACCGGAGAGGATTTCATCTGGTAAGCGGCTACCAGCTCCCGATCACCTTCCTGAAAAACCGCCTTGCCGTTGCGGTTGCAGATAAATTTTTTCATAACCTTGCTCCTTCGCTTACGGTCAGCACCATTGCTAACCGATAAAAACAGTATAATTTCCTCGCCCCAAATAGTCAACTTAAAGTATCATAATATGATACTTTTATTGTATATCTCCAGATACATGTAAAAGCGCTAAAATGACGCAAAGCGCCAGAACTCCAATGAAAACAGACTGAAAAATAATACTTTTCCACTTCTGGAAAGAACGTTGATAGCTCTCTTTTTCTCTCTTATCGGCCTGGGTTATCTGCCAGCGCTGATATTCATCGCTATTTTTTTTCATCTCCATCCCCCCTGTGATGGCTAAAAAACAGCGCGGTATTACCGCGCTGTTCAACGTTAACGATCCTGGTACTGATTAACCAGCTTTTTGAACTGCTTAAAATGGTTGGCTTCAACGAGCGCAATATGCCGAAAATTTTTCGTGCCGCCGGAAAGGATGTAATGATATTCATATTTCATCTTTTCAGGGAATTTCTTACGAAACTGGATCAGATCATCCATTCCCTCAAATTCATACACTTCAGCCTCTTCATCAACCGCGCCTTTTACTTTCTCGGCCATCAGGATGATATTTCCCATATTTACCCCCGTATCATGGTTAGAAACCGCCCCGCAGCGGTTTAATTAGTGTTAGTGGTTAGCCGTCTTAGCGTTAGCTTTACGCTGATAGAGCCAGAGAGATAAAGCGCAGTCAGCCACGAATGCCGCACCGAACGCCGTTACCGCGATAAACATTGGCATAAACGGGTGTGGAGTATCGAGATTAACTAACACGGCGTATACAGCGGCCAGCGTGACGATACAGGAGCAAAACAGGCACATTTGCACCAGTTCTTTGTAACCGTCGCGCACAAGACGCCAGGGGAGATATAACGCGCCTGTTATGGCGAGGACTAAAACAACAAGAGTCGTATTCATATATTTTCCTTCGCAGGTTGCCCGGAGCGGTTGCCGCCGCTGGTTCCGGGCCGGTCAGCACCATTGCTAACCGTAAATAAAGTATAGGCTTTCCCCCTTTAAAAGTCAACTTTTAGTATCATTATATAGTACAATAAAGATACTTAAATTTTGCACCGCTGCCGACAAATGAAAGGCAAC
>ENA-OQBT01000363-OQBT01000363.1-human-gut-metagenome-genome-assembly--contig:-NODE-363-length-29025-cov-3.489826_pt1 | contig 29025 bp, 28 predicted proteins | sample MGYA00242749_ERZ504557 | MGnify/ENA primary metagenome ERZ504557 (study PRJEB26092, sample SAMD00036243) | human gut metagenome | host: Homo sapiens | study: EMG produced TPA metagenomics assembly of... | reverse complement strand
GGCATATGCAAAACGTCTGAATACAGAACTTGGTAAAAAGATTGCCAGGGAAATCGTTTTCTATGCATCAGAAAATAGGGCAGATGTGATTGTTTTCGAATATCTGGAAATGAAAGGAAAACTTTCTGGGAAGAAAAAGCAGAAACTGCAGATGTGGAGAAAACGTGATATCCAGAAACGGTGCGGACAGCAGGCACACAGAAAGGGAATCCGAATTTCCCGAATCTGTGCCTGGAACACGAGCAGGCTTGCCTTTGATGGATCAGGAGAGATTGCCCGTGATGTACGGGATCATCGTCTGTGTACGTTTCAGACCGGAAAAAGATACAACTGTGATTTGTCGGCATCGTATAATATCGGAGCAAGATATTTTATCCGTGAAAATTTAAAACCCTTACCGGAAACGGAAAGGTCTTTGCTGGAGGCAAAAGTTCCTGTAGTAAAGCGTAGAACCTCATGTGTTTATGCAGATCTGAGAGAACTGATTTCAGAAATGGAACTGCGTAAAGCAGCATAAACACAGGCAGATATGCAGTGGATTACCTGTTATGTGGAAATCTGCCGTATCCGGTATGGAAGAAGCACATATCTGTGCAAAATCTAAATAACAGGCGTATCCGCCGATATTTGGTCTGCCGCTTAAAGCGGCCGGAAGCACGTGGCTTTAGTCATGTGAGGTTCACCTGAGTCCATACTTTGTGGCAATAAAGTTAAAAATTGCCGGAAGGTATGGTGGTGCCATGTGGTATCAAAATGTAATTGCGACCGTGGAGATAAAATTGAGAATGTGATCTATTTATACAAGACATTTAAGGAGGAGTATAAGGGCTAAATATCCTCATGACAGAAAGACTCCGAGAGTACAGAAAGAGAAAACGGGAGGAACGAAAAATGCAGGTACATTCCGTTCTGGAATCTCTACAGCAGGGAATCCTGATCTGCGATCAGCACAGCAGGATTGTGTTCTTTAATCAAGTCTACAGCGATTTCATCGGCGTTCCGCTTGAAACCGCGAAAGGTCATAAAATCACGGAGTACCGCAAATCTGCCATTGCTCCGGAAGTCATTTGGAGCGGCATCCCGGTCGAGGGAATGGTGCGGAGAGAGGGAACACAGGAATACTTTGCAAGTGTTTATCCGATCTGGGAAGAGCATCAGATCCGCGGAAGCATCTCAATTGTGACGAGTCTCGTACAGTTTGAAAAACGGGAATCAGAGGCTCACATGACGCTGGAAGAGCGGGTGCGCCGCTTTGAACGGCAGGAGATCAAAAATACGTTGTTGCTGTACGGACGGGATATGAAGGGAAGCAAAAAGCGGCAAAGGAACTCGGAATTTCGCTGGCAACGTTATACAATAAAATCAAAGAATAAGACAGAAGGAGAATGAAATGCCGGAATTTCTGCAGCTTTGGAGCTTTGTGGTATTTTCTGTCTTTGCTGTAACAGAACTCACATAAAAGAGGGATCATGATTTCTAAAATTTTAGAAATTACGATCCCTTTTGTAGTATCTGCCCGGATATCGCATTACAATGATCTCAGATCAAAGAAAGCGAGGCCATAGAACATGAAAAAAATCAGAATCGGAAGCGGCGCAGGCTATGCGGGAGACCGCATTGAGCCGGCAGTGGAACTGATGGAAAAAGGAAATCTGGACTACATTATTTTCGAGTGTCTGGCGGAACGCACCGTTGCGATCGGGCAGCAGGACAAAGAGAAAGATCCGTCGAAGGGTTACAACCAGCTGCTCGACTACCGAATGGAAAAAATTCTCCCGCTGATGGCGAAAAACAAAGTAAAAGTTATTACCAATATGGGAGCTGCCAACCCGGTATCTGCTGCAGAACGGACGTGTGAAATTGCCAGAAAACTGGGTGTCGGTGGATTGAAAATTGCCTGTGTGACCGGCGATGATATTACAGACGAACTGGATAAGTATGAAAATGAAAAAGTGCTGGAGGATGGCACGCTGTTAAAAGAGAAAAAAGATGTTCTGATTTCTGCGAATGTCTATATGGGTGCGGAGGGCATCACAAAAGCGTTGGAAGAGGGTGCCAATCTTGTCATTACCGGTCGCGTTTCCGATCCTGCACTGACGATCGGACCGCTGGTACATGAGTTCGGATGGAACATTGACGACAACCCGGATCAGATGGGACAGGCGGTTCTGGCAGGCCATCTGCTGGAGTGTGCCGGACAGGTGACAGGCGGCTATTTTGCGGATCCGGGCTACAAGGATGTGCCGGATCTGTGGAAACTTGGATTCCCGCTCATTGAGATCGACGGGACAGGCGCATTTACCGTGACAAAAGTCGAGGGAAGTGGCGGACTGGTGAGCGTGGATACCTGTAAAGAGCAGATGATCTACGAAATCCACAACCCAAAGGCTTACCTGACCCCGGATGCAACAGCGGACTTTTCAAAGGTGACGTTCCGGCAGATCGGGGAAAACCAGGTTCGCGCCGAGCATGCGACAACGCATGGAAGACCGGAAACTTTGAAAGTGAGTGTCGGCTACAAGGACTGCTTCATCGGTGAGGGTGAAATTTCCTACGGCGGAAGCAACTGTGTGCACGGGCGGAGCTGGCGGCAGAGATTCTGGAGAAGCGGATTGAACTGACAGGCATCGAGCTGGAAGAGTACCGTACTGATTTTATCGGATGCAATTCCCTGTATCGTGATGCAATTTCCAAGGAGATCGGAAGTGGAACTCCGTGTGAAGTGCGCCTCCGCGCCGCAGGCAGAACGAAAGACCGGAAAAATGCCGTTCTGCTGGCAAACGAGGTGGAGGCTCTCTATACCAACGGTCCGGCAGGAGGAGGCGGAGCTGTGAAACGGGTGTCCGAGGTTGTCTCGGTCTGCTCAATTTTTGTACCGCGGGATGACGTAACACAGAAGATCGGTATTTTGAAGTTTGATCGATGCCTCTGATCTTACGGTCAGCAGGAGAAGAGCTGGGATTGTTATAAAACGAAGAGATTGCCGGAACGTGTCTGGAAAACCATTTTCCGCAATCGACAGACAGTAACGAAGGACAGGAAAGGAAGAAGTATGAAATTAAAAGAGATTGCACATGCAAGAACAGGAGATAAAGGCGAGATCTCCAATATTTCGGTGATCCCATATGATGAGAACAATTATGAAATGCTGAAAGAAAAAGTAACAGAAGCACGCGTAGCAGAATACTTCCGCGAAATCTGTCACGGAAAAGTAACCCGCTACGAACTGGACGGAATCCATGCGCTGAACTTTGTCCTCGACAAGACACTCGGCGGCGGTGTCACAAGATCGCTGGCGCTGGACAAACATGGAAAGACACTCGGCATGGCACTGCTGGAAATGGAGGTTTAGGGCAATGGCAGAAGATTTTATGGCGGCAGTGGTAAAACGCGTGGAGGAACAGTTTGCGAAAAGCGGCGTTTCCGAAAGCTGTGCAGCATTTGAAAGAAAAGACAGCCAGATCGAGATGCGCGATGGTGTGAAGCTGCATACAATCTATTATTTTCCAAGGGAAGGCGGATCAGGAGAAAACAAGAAATATCCCGTCATCCTGACTCGTACCTGCTATCCGGGCAACGACCGTATTCACCGTGCTACGGTGAGGGACTGGCGCGCAGAGGCTATGTGTATGTCTACCAGTATTGCCGCGGCAGAGAGCAGTCGGAAGGAAAATGGGAGCCAAACATCAATGAGCGGAACGATGGCATTGACACCATGGATTACCTTGTGGAGCAGCCATGGTGCGAAATCTTAGGCTACTGGGGCCATTCCTACACAAGCATGACCGGCTGGGCGTTCGCTGATGCCGCGGAGGGGAAAGTTGCCGCAATGTTTCTGGAGGACTATGGAACGGATCGTTTTGTATCAGCCTACGAGAAGGGCTGCTTTCGCCACGATATCCTGACCGCATGGTCGATGGAAAATGCGGAAAAACCAGTGAATGCTGACTATCGCGAAAGCTGCCGTTATCTGCCGCAGATTGAAGTGGACGAGGCGCTGTGGGGACAGCGTGTTCCGTCCTACCGCGAATACATCACAAGCCCGAGCCGGATGCGGCACTCTGGCAGACGGGCTGGTGGAAACAGTTACGGGAAATTCCATCAAAAACGAAGGTTCCGATTTATCTTTTAAGCGGCTGGTACGATCATCACCACGGCAGCAGTATGAAAACGTGGGAGCGGCTGAACGAGGAAACAAAACAGCACAGCTGGCTCGAAATCGGCGCCTGGAACCACTTTTTCCAGATCTGCCTCGAGGGCAAAGAGGTGCTGCACCCGCAGAATGAAGAAATTCCAAAGATGCTGGAATGGTTTGAGCTGACGCTGAAACAAAAAGAAATCCCGACGCAGCGGATCCGTGCCTATGAAATCGGAGCGGACCGGTGGATTGACATCGTATCCGACCGACTGGGAGAAGAAGGAACTGCGGGAAGCATGACGCTGTATCTGGATGAGAAAACACTGTGGGAAGACGCGCCGGAACAGGAAAAAACGAGAAACTACACGTTTGACCCGGCCACTCCGGTCGAGAGCATCGGCGGAGAAGCCCTTCTGCATACGATGCCGCAGATCGGCAGCCATCTCCAGCCGGAACCGGACTATCGTGAGGATGTCCTGAGTTTTGTATCAGAACCGCTGGAAGAAACTTTCACGCTGAACGGAAAAGCTTCCGTCCGTCTGTTCGTGGAAAGTGATTGCGAGGATACGGCATTTACCGCTAAAATCATGGAGGTAACGCCGGAAGGAAAAGCGTACAACATTCGTTCCTCGATTGCAACATTGGAGCAGGGAAAAACGGAGGCCGGAGCCTATGAACCGGGCAGCGTGGCAGAGGTACAGATTACTATGTGGAATATTGTATACACGATTCCAAAGGGTTCCCGCATCCGTGTAGATATTTCCTCTTCCGACTTCCCGCAGTACCATGTCCACAGCAATCAGAAAGGGCTGTGGTCGGAAAAGACGGAGAATAAAATTGCACATCAGACCATTCATATGGGCGGAAAAGCTGCTTCCTGCGTGATTTTGCCGCTGATGAAAAAACAGTGAACCGTAACGGTAAGGCGAACATGGGAAAAATCAAAAAGAAAAAAGTAGCACAATCCATTCTTTTGTGATATAGTGAAAACACTATAGGTTTTGCGGTAAACCTAAAGAGCAGTCCGCATCACGAAAACAAAAGAACAGGAGAAGAGTAATGGAGAAAAAGTGGTGGCACAAAACGGTCGGATACCAGATTTATCCGAAGAGTTTTCAGGATACCAACGGAGATGGAATCGGAGATCTGAAAGGCGTGATCCGTCATCTTGACAAAATAGAAAAGCTGGGAGCCAATGTCATCTGGCTCTGCCCGGTGTTTGCATCCCCGATGGTGGATAACGGATACGATATTTCCGATTACATGGATATCGACCCGTCGTTTGGAACGATGGAGGACATGAAGGAGCTGATCGCGGAGGCAAAAAAACGCGGCATCCGCATCCTGATGGATCTTGTCGTGAATCATTCCTCTGACCGGCATGCGTGGTTTCAGGCGGCACTCCAAGATCCGTTTGGAAAGTACGGAAAGTATTATGTGTTCCGGGAAGGAAAAGACGGCAAAGAGCCGAACAACTGGCGGTCGATTTTTGGTGGCAGCGCATGGGAGAAAGTACCGGGATATGATAACCTGTATTACCTCCACATCTTCACAAAAGAGCAGCCGGATCTCAATTGGGAGAATCCCAAATTGCGGGAAGAAATTTATGAGATGATTTTAAAATGGATGGATCTGGGACTTGGCGGATTCCGTCTTGATGCGATCAGCCATCTGAAAAAGAATTATCAGTACACCAACCTTCCGCCGGATGGACCGGACGAGTACAATATGGCGTTCGAGTATTTCAACAATGTAGACGGTCTTGCCGATATCTTGTGTGAAATGAAGGAGCGCACCTTTGCGCCGACCGATGCGCTGACGATCGGAGAGTACGATCACATGGGACTGGAGGATGTGGAGGATGTGATTGGGGAAAACGGCAGTTTCTCGTCCGTTTTCGATTTTTGTCACACCCTCGACAATGTGCGTAATCCGAAATGGGGCAATACCGTGGCGCTGTTTGACGATTATCGCGATCAGCTTTTTGCGGCACAGAAAATCGTGGATGGCCGCGGCATGCTCTGTAATTTCCTTGAAAATCATGACAAACCGCGCAGCATCGACCGGTTCCTGATGCCGGAGGATCAGAACCTCTACAGCGAAAAAATGCTTCCGGTCACTAATTTCTTCCTGCCGGGTATTGTGTTCCTGTATCAGGGACAGGAAATCGGCATGCGCGACGACCCGAAACAGTCCATTCAGGGATTTGTCGACAAACCGACCTTTGCTATTTACGACCGTCTGATTGCAGAAGGAAAAACGGATGCGGAAGCGCTCGAGCAGATCAACCGCGAGAGCCGCGAGCACAGCAGAACTCCGATGCAGTGGGATGCATCTGCCGAGGCGGGATTCACAACAGGTACGCCGTGGTTCCCGGTGAATAAAAACTATACGGAACTGAACTATGAGGCCGAGGAAAAAGATCCTGATTCCCTGCTGTGGTTTTACCGCAAAATGGTGGCAGTAAGACGACGTGAAGATCTGGAAGAAACCTTCCTCTACGGAACGCTGATTCCGGAATACGAGACGGTAAGCGGCGTTCTGGCGTACCGCAGGAAGGATGAGAAGAATAATATTCTGATCCTTACTACTTCTCTTGCGGATGGCATTACATTGCCATTTACAGATACAATCGAAGAAGTACTTCTGAATAACTATGACACCTGCGAGGCAGGCGAGGAAACGATCCGTCTGCAGCCGTATCAGTGTCTGGTGCTGAAGGTGAAGGAATAATTGCAAAAACTAAAACAAAAACCGAAAAATCGGTCCCACAAAAGGAGAAGATCTTTTTGCGGGACCTTTTTTGTGGTACAATACAACAAAAAAAATCTATCATGAGGTGTGAAATGGAAAGAGACAACAGAGACGAAGACATGATGCTGAAAGGAACAAAACAGGAAATGCCGGGATTCCGTTTTCGGCTACTCCGGCCGGAGAAGAAACGGGAACTGTGGAATCCGGATTTTGAACTTTTATTTCTGCTTCGTGGGAGTGGAAGAGTCAGCTACGAGGACGGGGAAGTTCACAATCTCCCGATGGGATCTATCTTTGCGATCAACCGGTTTCAGATCTGTGATCTGGATCTGGACGAAGACGGACTTGCCCTGTCGCTCTGCGTTTCAGCGGAGACGATTGCTTCATTTCACATTAAGCTGCTGAAATGTGAAGTCAAATGTCAGTCGTTTTTCTATATGGAAGATCAGCAGGAAAAATTTGATTTGATCCGGCGGGATATGGCACGGATCTTTCTTGAGATGTACAAGAATAATGAGGAACAACCGATCTATATGAGAAGCCGTGTGACGGCGCTTCTGGAGGATCTGCTTTCTTACTTTACATCCGGGGAAAAGGTGGAACAGGCCGGAGCGGACGGGAACGCCTTCAGCGGGCATCGGACTATATTCTGCAGCATTGCCGGGAAGAGATTACGCTGGAGGATCTGGCGGATCATCTTTATCTGAGCCGTGCTATATTTCACGGAGCTTTCCGCAGTATTTCGGTGTATCATTTCGGGAGTACGTGACGCAGGTGCGCCTGGCGCATGCCGTACAGGAAATGCACAGCGGCGCAACGCTGACGGAGATTGCCTATCACAATGGATTTGTCAATGAGACGGCGATGATCCGCGCATTCCGCAAATACCGCGGTATGACACCGAGCGAATACCGGAAGCAGATGGAATATACAGTAAAACAGCGTGAAAAGAAAGGAAAAGAGCGGGAAGAGGCGGCGGGAGACCAGGATATTTTCCAGAGTCTCCTGCAGTATGCAGCGGTCACGGAGCAGGAGATTGAGACGACAAATGAGAGTGCCGTTTCCGTGATAGTGGCAGTAAACGGACGGAAACCAAGAGTGGCAGGCCACTGGAAGCGCGTGATCAATGCTGGTTATGCGGCAAGTGTGCTGAACCGCGAGGTGCAGGATGAGCTGGAACAGCTGGTGCAGGAGCTCGGCTATGAGCTGATCCGCGTAAAAGGAATTCTTGATGATGATATGTGCGTATTTCGGCGGAATATGTGGGGCGAGATTCAGTTCTGCTGGAACTATATTGATGAGGTGATCGATTTCATCCTTTCCACGGGAGCGAAGCCGTTGCTGGAATTCGGCCATATGCCGTTGCTGCTGGCAAAAACAGACCCGGAAGAACGATGCGTCCGGCGCTAAGCAGCTCTCCGCGGGATCTGGCTGAGTGGCGCATGCTGATTAAAAACCTGATGGAACATCTAAGGGAACGGTATGGAATCAACCAGATGCGGCGCTGGATTTTCAATCCGTGGATCAGCGGAGACGTGATCACGATTGATGGAGGAGATGAGTTCTTTGGGACGTGGAAAGCATCGTACGAGGAGATGAAACGTGTGAGCCCGGATCTTGTAACATGTCTTTCCTTTGGTCTTGGACCGGAGGAACATCTCAAAGCCTTTATCGAAACTATGAAGGAAAAGGAATGTGTGCCGGAAATTTTTGCATTCCGCTCGTTTGGCACGGTGATCTATGGAGAGGAAGAGGAGAAAATGAATCTGATCCAGAACAACGAGAGCATCAATATGATTGTGAGCCGCGACCCGGATTTTCTGCGGAACCGCGGGGAGAAAGTAAAAGGTCTGCTGCAGAAGCTGGGCTTGGTGCACTGCCGGTTCTGGTGGATGAGTGCAGCAGCAACATCTGGCAGAGGGATCTGTGCAACGATACCTGTTATAAAGCGGCATGGCTGTTTAAAAATCTTCTGGAAAATGAAGAGGCGCTGCAGGGAATTGCGTATTTCTCGGTCAATGACCGTTTGGATGAAGTATTTCCGGAGCGGGAAACGTATCATGGAGGTTTTGGGCTGTTCACGATGAACGGCATTCCAAAGGCGGTCTGCACTGCGCTGCGGCTGCTCGGCAGAATGGGATCTCGTCTGGTGAAGCGTGGGGACGGCTATTTTATCAGCACAGAGCCGGAGAAAAACCAAAGCCAGATTTACCTTTACAACTATGTTCACTACGATATGCTGTACCGCTACCGCAATGCCGTGAATATTTCCCGCACGGACCGTTACCGCGTATTCAATATGGGGGAAATCCGGACCTTTTCAGTGAAGCTGACCGGACTGGAACCGGGAAAATATTGCCTGCGGCTGTATAAAGTGACGAAAGAGCACGGCAGCAGCTACGATGCGTGGGTGCGGATGGGAGCTCCGGAGCGGATGAACCGGATGGAGCGCGCGATGCTGTGCCACAGTGCGGACCCGGAATACCGTGTCTGGGAGCAGGAAACCGACCCGGAAGGCAGCCTCACGGTGCAGGAACGCCTGGAGCCGCACGAGACGGCGCTGATTGAGGTGGAGCAGATTCTGTAAAATCTTCAAAAAATTGCACTCGCGGTGGGAGAATACAGAGAAAGAGTGGAAAAAAAGCAACAATATAAGAAGATCTTGCGGCAATTCGAGTAGAAAAGGACGAAAATATTGTTTATACTGAAAACAACATAAATGCTAAATTCTACAGAAAAGAGGTATTTCAAAATGGGGAAAATATTTGATTACGATGGCGTGCCGGTGCTGCATACCACATCCGGCGATTTAAAAGGTTATTTTTATGACGGTGTTTACATTTACAAAGGAATTCCGTATGCATACGCGGACCGTTTCCAGATGCCGGTTCCATCGAAATGGGACGGTGTGAAGGATGCAACGAACTATGGCTTTGTATGCCCGCTCCAGAACCAGGATACACCGAACGGCGAGCTGATGGTTCCGCACCGTTACTGGCCGCAGGATGAGCATTGCCAGTCTTTAAATATCTGGACAAACAAACTCGATCCGGAAGCAAAAAAGCCGGTACTCGTATGGTTCCACGGCGGCGGATATGCAGCAGGATCTTCCATTGAGCAGGTTGCGTATGACGGCGTCAGCATCGCAAAGAAAGGTGATTCGATTCTTGTTTCCGTCAATCACAGACTGAATATTTTAGGATATCTGGATCTGTCTCCATTTGGGGAAAAATACAAAAACTCCGCAAACGCAGGCCACGCCGATATGGTGGCAGCCCTGCAGTGGGTACATGACAATATTGCCCTGTTCGGCGGCGATCCGGAGAATGTAACCATTTTCGGCCAGTCCGGCGGCGGAATGAAGGTGATTGACCTGATGCAGATTCCATCAGCAGACGGCCTGTTCCAGAAAGGCCTTGTCATGAGCGGTGTGATGGAAGGGGATCCGCTCGGCGCAGGAGAAAAAGATGGAACAGAGATTGTCACGGCAATGATGAAAGAGCTTGGCTTTGATGATGTGGCGCAGCTGGAAACCGTACCGTATCCGCAGCTTGCCGCAGCATATGCAAAGGTATCCCCGGCTATCGCACAGAATGGCGGCTACATCGGCGGCGGCCCGAAAAAGGGCGATTACTTCTGCGGAAATCCATTCGACGCAGGCTTCCGTGAGCATGCACATCAGATTCCGATGATGATCGGAACCGTATACGGCGAGTTCGCAACGTTTGCACCGGCAGCTTATGATAAGAACAAACTGACAGCGGAAGAGATTCTGGAAATCCTCAAAAAGGTTTATGGAGACAATGCCGAAAAGGTTCTGGACGCTTTCAAAGAAGCATATCCGGAGAAGAACGGCGTAGATGTTCTTGCGATCGACCGCGCAATGCGTGAGCCGACCGTAAAACTTGCCAAACTGTTCGCAAAAGGCGGCGGCAAAGCATATCTCTACAACTTCGCCCTGGAATTCCCGTTCCAGAACGGCAAACCGGCATGGCACTGCTCCGACATCCCGTATTTCTTCGGCAATAGCGATCTCGTAGAAATCTGCGGAATCCCGGATGTCAGTGATAAACTGGAAAGCGAAATCTTTGGCGCCCTGCTCGCCTTTGCAAAGAACGGAACCCCGGATCACGAGGGACTCCCGCACTGGCCGGAAACAGAAGCAGAGGATGCGGATACCATGGTATTTGATAAAAAGACCGAAGTAAAACACAACTACGACGATAAAGTCTTTGCAGAGATCAACAAAGTTCTGAAGCCGTGGAGCTTTATGGACATGATGACGACAATATTCAGCATTAAAAGGAACGGTTCAATGCGGCATAAGCGGAATCTGGATCGGATTGCGAATATCCGCTTTGACAAATAAAATAAAAAAGCCGCCTGTTTGATTTGACAAATAAAAATCAAAACAGGCGGCTTTTTCTGAAAATTCGGTGCTTTCAATCACATCTAAAGTATTATTCTAACAGGGTCACGGAAGAAAAACCAGTAAAAAACGGATTGTACTAAAAAAAAATACAATCTGTTTTGTTGACACACTTGAAAAAACATGATAATCTAGAAAATGCACTATTATGGCAAGATATGCCTAAAACCTTTTGTTCAGGCATGAGCGGTAATAAATATATTATAACACAAGGGGTGACAACGTCAATGGAGAAAAACAGAATACGTCCGATACCTACCGGAAAAAGTATGCGAATGAGTTACCAGAGACAAAAAGAAGTATTGGAAATGCCCAACTTGATTGAAGTCCAGAAGGATTCCTATGACTGGTTCCTGAGAAGCGGACTCAAGGAAGTCTTTGATGACATTTCACCAATCTCCGACTACGGCGGACGGCTGAGCCTTGAATTCGTAGACTTTACACTGTGTGAAGATGACGTAAAATACTCAATCGAAGAGTGTAAACAGCGTGACGCTACTTATGCGGCACCGTTAAAGGTAAAAGTAAGATTATATAATAAGGAAAAAGACGAGATCACAGAGCACGAAATTTTCATGGGTGATCTGCCGTTGATGACAGCAACAGGAACATTCGTTATCAATGGTGCAGAGCGAGTAATCGTCAGCCAGCTGGTACGTTCCCCTGGTATTTATTACGGCATCGCACATGATAAGCTCGGAAAGAGACTGTTCTCCTGTACCGTAATCCCGAACCGTGGAGCATGGCTGGAGTACGAGACCGATTCCAACGACGTCTTCTATGTCCGCGTAGACCGTACCAGAAAAGTTCCGATTACAGTCCTCATCCGTGCACTTGGAGTAAGCTCCAATGCAGAGATCGTAGAGCTGTTCGGTGAAGAGCCGAAGATTCTTGCAAGCTTCACCAAAGATACTTCCACCAACTATCAGGAAGGTCTTCTCGAGCTGTACAAGAAAATTCGTCCGGGCGAGCCTCTCGCAGTAGAAAATGCAGAGAGCCTCATCATGAGCATGTTCTTTGACCCGCGTCGCTATGACCTGGCAAAGGTAGGCCGTTATAAATTCAACAAGAAACTTGCACTGCGCAGCCGTATCCGCAACCAGATCCTCGCTGAGGATGTTGTAGATCCGTCAACCGGTGAAATCCTTGCAGAAAAAGGCACCACCGTTACTCTGGAACTCGCAGACAAGATTCAGAACGCAGCAGTACCGTATGTATGGATTCAGACAGAGGAGAGAAACGTAAAAGTTCTTTCCAACTTAATGGTAGATCTGAAAGCATGGGTAGATGTTGACGAGGAAGAACTTGGCATCAACGAGAAAGTATACTATCCGGTTCTGGAAAAGATCCTGGAGGAAAATACCGATATCGAAGAGATCAAACAGGCGATCAAACGTGACATTCACGACCTGATTCCGAAACATATCACAAAGGAAGATATTTTCGCTTCCATCAACTACAACATGCATCTGGAATACGGCGCAGGAAATGCCGATGATATCGACCACCTGGCAACCGTAGAATCCGTGCCGTAGGTGAGCTGCTTCAGAACCAGTACCGCATCGGTCTGTCCCGTATGGAGCGTGTGGTACGTGAGCGTATGACAACACAGGACATCGACGGAATTTCTCCGCAGTCCCTGATCAATATCAAACCGGTTACAGCTGCAATCAAAGAGTTCTTCGGATCTTCCCAGCTGTCCCAGTTCATGGATCAGAATAACCCGCTTGGAGAGCTGACGCACAAGAGACGTCTTTCCGCCCTTGGACCTGGCGGTCTGTCCCGTGACCGTGCCGGATTCGAGGTTCGAGACGTACACTACTCCCATTACGGAAGAATGTGCCGATCGAGACTCCTGAGGGACCGAACATCGGTCTTATCAACTCTCTGGCATCGTATGCGCGCATCAACGAGTATGGCTTCGTTGAGGCTCCATACAGAAGAATTGACAAATCAGATCCGAAAAATCCGCGTGTTACCGACGAAGTAGTCTACATGACCGCAGATGAAGAGGATAATTACCATGTAGCACAGGCAAATGAGCCGCTGGATGCAGAAGGACACTTCCTCAACAAGAACGTTTCCGGACGTTATCTGGATGAGACCCAGTCCTACGAGCCGCACATGTTTGATTACATGGACGTGTCTCCGAAGATGGTATTCTCCGTTGCTACGGCGCTGATCCCGTTCCTTCAGAACGACGATGCGAACCGTGCGCTGATGGGATCCAACATGCAGCGTCAGGCCGTACCGCTGATGATCACCGATGCTCCTGTTGTAGGAACCGGTATCGAAGCAAAAGCAGCCGTAGACTCCGGTGTCTGCGTCGTTGCAAAAAAAGCAGGAACCATTTCCTATTCCTGCTCCAACGAGATCCGCATGAACAATGATGACGGAACAAAAGATGTTTACCATCTGACCAAATTCATGCGAAGCAACCAGAGCAACTGCTACAACCAGAAACCGATCGTATTTAAAGGTGACCATGTAGAGGCCGGCGAAGTAATCGCAGACGGTCCGTCTACCTACAGGGCGAGCTTGCTCTTGGTAAAAACCCGCTGATCGGATTTATGACCTGGGAAGGATATAACTACGAGGACGCCGTTCTTCTTAGCGAGCGTCTGGTACAGGATGATGTTTACACTTCCATCCACATCGAGGAGTACGAGGCAGAGGCCCGTGACACCAAGCTTGGACCGGAAGAGATCACAAAAGACGTTCCGGGCGTCGGCGATGAAGCCTTAAAAGACCTGGACGAGCGTGGAATCATCCGCATCGGTGCAGAGGTACGTGCCGGTGATATTCTGGTCGGAAAAGTAACTCCGAAGGGAGAAACCGAGCTGACCGCAGAGGAGCGTCTGCTCCGTGCCATCTTTGGCGAGAAAGCAAGAGAAGTACGTGATACTTCCCTGAAAGTACCGCACGGTGAGTATGGTATCATCGTGGACGCCAAAGTATTTACCCGTGAAAACGGCGACGAACTTTCTCCTGGAGTAAACCAGGCAGTCCGCATCTACATCGCACAGAAGAGAAAAATCTCTGTCGGCGATAAGATGGCTGGTCGTCACGGAAACAAGGGTGTCGTTTCCCGTGTACTTCCGGTAGAGGATATGCCGTTCCTGCCGAACGGACGTCCGCTGGACATCGTGCTGAATCCTCTGGGTGTGCCGTCCCGTATGAACATCGGACAGGTGCTGGAGATCCACCTGAGCCTTGCAGCAGCAGCGCTTGGATTTAACGTATCCACCCCGATTTTCGACGGCGCAAACGAGAAAGATATTCAGGATACCCTGGAACTGGCAAACGATTATGTAAACATGGAATGGGATGCATTCTCCGAGAAATATAAAGATATTCTGCTTCCGGAAGTATATCAGTATCTGGAAGAGCATCTGGATCACAGAGAACTGTGGAAGGGTGTTGATATCGCAAGAGACGGTAAGGTACAGCTCCGCGACGGACGTACCGGTGAGCCGTTCGATGGAAGAACGACAATCGGACACATGCATTACCTGAAACTGCATCACCTGGTAGACGATAAGATTCATGCCCGTTCTACCGGCCCATACTCCCTCGTTACACAGCAGCCTCTGGGTGGTAAAGCTCAGTTCGGTGGACAGCGTTTCGGAGAGATGGAGGTTTGGGCTCTTGAGGCGTACGGTGCATCCTACACGCTGCAGGAGATCCTGACTGTGAAGTCTGACGATGTGGTTGGCCGTGTGAAGACATACGAAGCCATCATCAAGGGCGACAATATTCCGGAGCCTGGTATTCCGGAATCCTTCAAAGTATTGTTGAAAGAGCTGCAGTCCCTGGCACTCGATGTCCGCGTACTGCGTGATGACAATACCGAAGTTAAAATTATGGAATCAGTTGATTACGGTGATACCAACCTGAACCACATCATCGAGGGAGACCGTTACTCTGACAGAGAGGACGAGAGATTTGGTGACTATGGATTCTCCAAGAAAGAATTTGACGGAGAAGAAATGGTAGATGTGGAAGAGGATGAAGAAGAAGACTCTTATCTTGATCTGGATGAAAGTTCAGATGATGACATGTAACTTGTAGATCTTCGCTTTGCGAGGAAAGGGGTAATCAAATGCCAGAAACAGCAAAAAAAGAAAATTACCAGATGAGCTTTGATGCCATCAAAATAGGACTTGCCTCCCCGGAGAAAATCCGGGAGTGGTCCCATGGCGAGGTAAAAAAACCGGAGACCATCAACTACAGAACGCTGAAACCGGAAAAAGACGGTCTGTTCTGCGAAAGAATCTTCGGACCAAGCAAAGACTGGGAGTGCCATTGCGGTAAATATAAGAAAATTCGCTACAAAGGCGTAATCTGCGACCGATGCGGCGTAGAAGTAACAAAATCCAGTGTGCGCCGTGAGCGTATGGGACACATTGAGCTGGCAGCTCCGGTATCCCACATCTGGTATTTCAAAGGAATTCCGTCCCGTATGGGACTGATCCTGGATCTGTCTCCGAGAACTCTGGAAAAGGTTCTGTATTTCGCAAACTACATCGTTCTTGATGCAGGCGATACCAAATTACAGTACAAACAGGTTCTGACTGAGAAAGAATACCAGGATGCCAGAGAGGAGTTCGGAAACAGCTTCCGTGCAGGTATGGGTGCGGAATCCATCAAAGAGCTTCTGATGGCAATCGATCTGGAAAAAGAGTCTGCTGAATTAAAGGCAGGTCTTAAAGATTCTACCGGACAGAAGAGAGCCCGCATCATCAAGAGACTTGAGGTTGTTGAGGCATTCCGTGAGTCCGGAAACCGTCCGGAGTGGATGATTCTTGATGCGGTTCCGGTTATTCCGCCGGATCTGCGTCCTATGGTACAGCTTGACGGAGGACGTTTTGCAACATCCGACCTGAATGATCTGTATCGCCGTATCATCAACCGTAACAACCGTCTGAAGAGACTGCTGGAGCTCGGTGCACCGGATATCATCGTGCGCAACGAGAAACGTATGCTCCAGGAGGCAGTTGATGCCTGATCGACAACGGCCGCCGCGGCCGTCCGGTAACCGGTCCTGGAAACCGTCCTCTGAAATCTCTGTCCGACATGCTGAAAGGTAAATCCGGCCGTTTCCGTCAGAACCTTCTTGGTAAACGTGTTGACTACTCCGCCGTTCTGTTATCGTCGTAGGACCGGAACTGAAGATTTACCAGTGCGGTCTGCCGAAAGAAATGGCAATCGAGCTGTTTAAACCGTTCGTTATGAAAGAGCTGGTTTCCAACGGCACTGCACACAACATCAAAAACGCAAAGAAAATGGTCGAGAAACTCGAGCCGCAGGTATGGGACGTTCTTGAGGACGTCATCAAAGAGCATCCGGTTATGCTGAACCGTGCCCCTACACTGCATCGTCTGGGTATCCAGCGTTCGAGCCGATTCTGGTAGAAGGTAAAGCGATTAAGCTGCACCCGCTGGTTTGTACCGCATTCAACGCCGACTTCGACGGTGACCAGATGGCTGTCCATCTGCCGCTGTCTGTAGAAGCGCAGGCAGAGTGCCGTTTCATGCTTCTTTCTCCGAACAACCTGCTGAAACCGTCCGATGGTGGTCCGGTAGCCGTTCCTTCCCAGGATATGGTTCTTGGTATCTACTATCTGACACAGGAGCGTCCGGGCGAGAAGGGCGAAGGAAGCTTCTTCCGCGATATGAACGAAGCATCCTGGCATACGAGAACGGATACATTACCCTGCAGACCAAGATTACCATCCGCTGCGAAAAAGAGATGAAGATGGTACTGTAATGCAGCAGAACGTAAGCTCCACACTCGGAAGATTCCTCTTCAATGAGATTCTGCCGCAGGATCTGGGATACGTAGACCGTACGGTTCCGGGTAACGAGCTTGCGCTTGAGGTTGATTTCCTCGTTGCAAAGAAACAGCTGAAACAGATTCTGGAAAAAGTCATCAATACACACGGAGCTACCAAAACCGCAGAGGTTCTGGACTATATCAAGGCAACCGGATATAAATATTCCACCCGTGCAGCCATGACCGTATCCATTTCCGATATGACCGTGCCGCCGCAGAAACCGGAGATGCTCGCCGAAGCACAGGCAACGGTAGACAAGATTACAAGAAACTTCAAACGTGGTCTGATTACAGACGAAGAGCGTTACAAAGAGGTTGTAGATACATGGAAGAAGACCGACGATGCGCTGACAAAAGCACTGCTCGACGGACTGGATAAATACAATAACATCTTCATGATGGCTGACTCCGGAGCCCGTGGTTCCGATAAGCAGATCAAACAGCTGGCCGGTATGCGAGGACTGATGGCCGATACAACCGGACACACCATCGAGCTGCCGATTAAGTCAAACTTCCGTGAAGGTCTTCAGGTACTGGAATACTTCATGTCCGCACATGGAGCACGAAAAGGTATGTCCGATACCGCGCTTCGTACCGCCGACTCCGGTTACCTGACCCGTCGTCTGGTAGACGTTTCTCAGGACCTGATCATCCGTGAAATCGACTGTGCCGAGGGCAAGGACGAAATTCCGGGTATGTGGGTCAGCGAGTTCACAGACGGAAAAGAGCAGATCGAGAGTCTGCAGGATCGTATCACAGGCCGTTTCTCCTGCGAGACGATCAAAGACAAGGACGGCAACGTCATTGTAAAAGCAAACCATATGATCACCCCGAAACGTGCTGCCCGTGTCATCAAAGACGGCATCAACGAGAACGGTGAGCATTATACAAAAGTAAAAATCCGTACCATTCTTACCTGCCGTTCCGGTAACGGAATCTGCGCAAAATGCTATGGCGCCAACATGGCAACCGGCGAGGCAGTACAGGTTGGTGAGTCTGTCGGAATTATCGCAGCACAGTCGATCGGTGAGCCTGGTACACAGCTGACCATGCGTACCTTCCATACCGGTGGTGTTGCCGGTGGAGATATCACACAGGGTCTTCCTCGTGTCGAGGAGCTTTTCGAGCAAGAAAGCCGAAAGGACTTGCTATCATCACCGAAATCGCCGGTGTTGCACAGATCAAAGACACCAAGAAAAAACGCGAAATCGTGGTTACCAATCCGGACGATGGCGTATCCAAGACATACCTGATCCCTTACGGATCCCGTATCAAGATCGCTGACGGAACGGTTCTGGAAGCTGGAGACGAGCTGACCGAAGGTTCTGTAAACCCGCACGATATCCTGAAGATCAAAGGCGTACGTGCCGTTCAGGATTACATGCTCCGCGAGGTACAGCGAGTTTACCGTCTGCAGGGTGTAGAAATCAACGATAAGCACATCGAGGTTATCGTTCGCCAGATGCTGAAGAAGATCCGCATCGAGGAAAACGGAGATACCGAATTCCTTCCGGGCGACATGGTAGACTTCCTGGAGTATGATGAGACCAACAAAGCGCTGATCGCAGAAGGCAAAGAGCCGGCAGAAGGAAAACAGGTACTGCTTGGTATCACCAAAGCATCCCTGGCATCCGATTCCTTCCTGTCCGCAGCATCCTTCCAGGAGACCACCAAGGTTCTGACCGACGCTGCTATCAAGGGTAAGGTTGACCATCTGGTAGGCCTGAAAGAGAACGTTATCATCGGTAAACCGATCCCGGCCGGTACCGGTATGAAGTGCTACAGCAACATTCATCTGAATACCGACAGCATGATCGAGGAAGAAGAGGACGAGGATCTGATTCTGACCGAAGATCTTGAGGACGAAATTCCGGCAGCAGAAGCTCCGGTTGAAGAACCGTCAGCTGAAGAGGAAGAGCCGATGCTTGACTTCGACTTTGAGGAAATGATTCCGTCAAAGGATGATACCGAGGAGTAAACCCTTTCCGGTTAAAAAATAAATATGTCATTTGTGGAAAGCAGAGAATTCCCGGTTCGCCGGGGTCTCTGCTTTCCTTGTATTTTCGGGAGCATTTTGTTACAATGGAGACAGAAAAGAGGGAAGCCTATGTGGATAAAAAAATTACCTGGCATCGTGGCAAATGCGGCGGTACTGATTCTGAATGTGTTTGCGATTCTGATGATCGTGGGGCTGTTTCTTCATCAGGGAACGACGGGGGAGCGTGTGAAAGAGACGATTACGCGTTTTTCCACGATGTCGCAGGAGTATTATTCCGAGGGAGAGGCATACAGCCAGAAGAGCGACCGGTGCATACGTATGCGGTGAAAGAAACAAGGTAATTATTCAGAGCCCCATCTCGATTCCGCTTACGCTGCATCTCGATGTGGCTTGTCGCCATATGAAATTCCAGAAAAAACTGCTCATTCATGCAAGCATGATTCGCAATTTTTTCTTCCATTTCGCATGGCTCTGAATAATTACCAAATAAAGAGGAAAAGATGAGGAAAACTATGCTCCAAGAGTGGAAAAGAAAAGGAAAAAAATTCCGCCATGAGGAAAAAGATGGAGAAGAAACGACGGAGCTTTCTGTGAAAATACGGGCGGCAAAATTTCGTGATCTGCCGATGAGTCTGCGGATTCTGATCGTGAATCTCAGTCTGTTTCTGATTCTGTGCGCCGTATTTTTTATGGCAGGCGCGTATCTGTATGCGCCGCAGGCGGCAGGACGGAATTACGTGGAAGCATGCCTGGCAGGAGACTGGAACAGTGCATACGATGTATGTCAGTTCCCGGACAGCACGTTTCTGTCGCGGAAGAACTACGTCAATGCAATGACCTGGAAAGCAAAACAGGACGGCACTGACGGGCAGGAAACACCGGAGATCAAGAGCTTTTCATGCGCAGAAAACAGAATCCTGAGACCGGGGAAAACAGGATTTATACTGTGCGGTACACGTTAAAAGGCGTGAGCGACTCGCAGGAAGAAACATTGGAGATCGCCGCCGGGGATACCGTAAAATGGAACTTCAAAGAGTGGTACGTTGTGTCGAAAGACAGCTACGTGACGGATGTCGAAATCACCGTCCCGGCGGATGCCTCGTTCTATCTGGACGGCGTGCAGGTCGGGAAAAAGTATTTAAAAGAGACGGCAGATAACGTCAGCATCTACAAAATCCCGTATCTCTTCCACGGCGGCCACACCATTGAACTGACCGAAAAACAGAAAGACCCATACCGCGAGATCATCCTCGTGCAGGACAACAGCAGCATGGAATTCCTGCCGGATTTAAAACTCAACGATTCCACCGGCAAAACCATCGCCGACCGCGCAGAAGAGTCCCTGGACAAGGTATTCACAGCCGCAGCCGCCGGAAAATCCTTCAGCACCATCAAAAATGAATTTTCCGCCGACACCGCCGTACAGAAAACCGCCAAAGAACAGTACCAGCAGCTCTGCGATGCCTACCTGAACAGCGACACCAACACCGGAATCACCAGCATCACCGTGAGCAGCGTCTCCACAACCGTAACCAACGAATCCAACCAGATGAAGATCGAAACCAACGTGACCGCTGCGATCGAGCGACGAACCCGTTTCCTCCATTTCTTCCGCAAAACCAAAATAGAGACCGTCACCTGGAAACTCGAGTCCGTTGTGACGCTGGAAAACGAAAAATGGGTGATGGGCAGCGATTTCCTGACTAAAATAGGACATGAGGCATAAGGTGTTTGCTTCCGTTGTTCTGGCAACGTTAAAACTTTGCAGTTACTCTTAAGCAGAGAGGATAATCAGGCTGGACAGGTGAAAGACTTGTGATTTGGTGGCAAAGCACCAGAAAGAAACCAGGTTTTTTAAAAGAGAGTGACAAAGAGTGATTTTGTATCCGCTTTTACCATGGGTGCAGAGTCACTCTTTTTTTGTGACAAGATGTTAAGAAACGATAAACATTAATTTACCAGAAGTGGAAAAATGTAAGAATTTGTGCCTTGCATCTTAGGTCAGATCACGTTATGATAGTAAGTAGAAAAATGTCGAAAAACGTTTGTGTTACGATGGAAGAAAGTTCCGCAAAGGGGCGGGACGATGGAGTATAAACAGATCATATGGAAAGAAAATCATTGAAACAGAGAAGAAAGCAGATGCGCCGCAGACAGATGATGCAGAAAGTATCACGGATTTCCCTGTGTGTGGTAATCGGCCTTCTTTTTCTTGCGCTTATCTGGAAATTTGCGGGAGCGCAGCTTGCGAAAAAAGGAATTGTACTGAGTAATGACACAGCCGCAAAGACGGTGAGCGAGACGGCGCCAGAGGCGGAGGACGGATCGGGAAATGCGGGAATTAAGAAGCTTGCGGAGACCACGCCGCCGAATGAGACGCCGGGATGGCAGTACAGCTCGTCGGGCTGGTGGTACGCAACGGATGCCACAACGTACTACGTCAACGGCTGGGCAGATATCGACGGAAACCAGTACCATTTTGATTCCAATGGTTACATGGCGACCGGCTGGAAAGCGATCGGCGGAAAAGGCTGTTACTTTGATGACCAGGGTGTTTACCAGCCAGACCGCAACGGCTCGATGATGGTAGCCCTGACCTTTGATGACGGCCCAGGCGTCTATACCAGCACGCTTCTCGATACGCTGGAGCAGTACGGGGCACAGGCGACGTTCTTTATGCTCGGCAGCAATGTGGAAAAATACGGTGCAGATGTGATCCCGCGCATGGCGGCGATCGGCTGTGAGCTTGGAAACCACTCCTATGCGCATCCGAATATGAAAGAACTGAGCACCGACGACGGCCTTGCCCAGTTCCAGATGACGGATGATCTGATCGCCCAGTACAACAACGGACAGGGTGCAACTGTCATCCGTTTCCCGTATGGAAACAGCACCGATGAACTGCTCGCATCTATCGGCCGCCCGAGCATCATGTGGGATGTCGATACGCTCGACTGGCAGACGAAAAATGTCCAGGCGAATATCAGTGCCGTTCTCGATAACGTGAGCCCGGGGGACATTATTCTGATGCACGATATCCACGAAACAACCGTAGAATCATGTGCGACGATCGTGCCGGAGCTGATGAACCGCGGCTATGAGCTTGTCACGGTTCATACCCTTGCCGCAGCCAATGGCGTAGATCTTGCCGCCGGAGAGACGTATTACGGCTTCCACGGCGGAACAACAAATGAATAGAAGAGAAAGCAGAAAAAAGAAACCCCGCGGGTTCACCTTTCAAACAGAAGGGAACCGGCGGGGTACTTTTATGATAAGAATTTATTTCATTGCCGCTCTCTTACGAAGTCTGGAATCCAGCTCTTTCTTACGGATACGTAAGGAAACCGGAGTAACCTCAAGAAGCTCGTCCTTGTCGATGAAGTCCAGAGCCTGCTCCAGGGAAAGGATTCTCGGCGGAGTCAGACGCAGTGCCTCGTCGGAGGAAGAAGTACGGGTGTTGGTCAGGTGTTTCGTCTTGCAGACGTTCAGCTCGATATCCTCGGCCTTACCGTTCTGTCCGATAACCATACCGGCGTAAACCTTCTCGCCAGGTCCGATGAACAGAGTACCGCGCTCCTGTGCGGAGTACAGACCGTAGGTAACGGACTCGCCTGCCTCGAAAGCGATCAGGGAACCTGTTTGCGGTATTCGATGTCGCCCTTGTACGGTGCGTAATCTTCAAACTCGGTGTTCAGGATACCAGTTCCTTTGGTGGAAGTCATGAAGATTCCACGGAAACCAATCAGGCCTCGTGCCGGGATTTCGAACTCCAGACGGGTGGAACCATCGCTTGCGCGGCTCATGCCGTGAAGCTCGCCTTTACGCTCGCTGAGGAGCTGGATGACCGTGCCGGAGAACTCATCCGGAACGTCAACGTATGCGATTTCCATTGGCTCGAGTTTGCGTCCGCGCTCGTCCTCTTTGTAGATAACCTCTGCCTTACTTACTGCGAACTCATATCCCTCACGGCGCATGTTTTCGATCAGGACGGACAGATGCAGCTCACCACGGCCGGAAACCTTGAAGCAGTCTGCGGAATCAGTCTCCTCGACGCGGAGAGAAACGTCAGTGTTCAGCTCACGCATCAGACGGTCGCGCAGGTGGCGGGAGGTAACGTATTTACCTTCTTTACCTGCCAGCGGGCTGTCGTTTACGATGAAGTTCATGGAAATGGTCGGCTCGGAGATTTTCTGGAACGGGATGGAAACCGGGTTGTCCAGATCGCCGCAGAGAGTATCTCCGATGTGGATATCCGGGATACCGGAAACAGCAACGATAGAACCGATGCCTGCCTCAGTAACCTCTACTTTTTTCAGTCCGTCAAATTCATACAGTTTGCTGACCTTTACTTTTTTCTTCTTGGTCAGATCGTGGTGGTTGACCAGCATAACGTCCTGGTTCACGCGGATCGTTCCGTTTTCAACTTTGCCGACACCGATACGTCCAACGTATTCGTTGTAGTCGATGGTACTGATCAGAAGCTGTGTGCCAGCTTCGGATCGCCGGTCGGAGCGGGATGTATTCAGGATGGGTCTCGAACAGAGGAGTCCATATCCTTCGGGGTATCGTTCAGATCGAGTACTGCATGACCCATCTTTGCGGATGCGTACAGAAACGGACAGTCAAGCTGTTCGTCAGATGCATCGAGGTCCATCAGAAGCTCGAGCACTTCGTCGATAACTTCATCCGGGCGTGCTTCCGGGCGGTCGATCTTGTTGATGCAGACGATAACGGACAGATCCAGCTCGAGTGCTTTTTTCAGCACGAATTTGGTCTGCGGCATAGCGCCCTCGAATGCGTCTACAACCAGAATAACGCCGTCTACCATTTTCAGAACTCGCTCAACCTCGCCGCCGAAGTCCGCATGGCCTGGGGTGTCGATGATGTTGATTTTTGTTCCTTTGTAGTAAACTGCTGTATTTTTGGAAAGAATGGTGATTCCACGCTCACGCTCGATATCGTTCGAGTCCATGACACGTTCCTGAACCTCCTGATTGGCACGGAAAACGCCGCTCTGTTTCAGAAGCTCGTCTACCAGTGTAGTTTTACCATGATCGACATGGGCGATGATGGCAACGTTTCTTACATCTTCTCTCGTTGTTTTCATTTCTTCATTCCTCTTCCTATGGGTTGACCCTGCCGGGTTCAATTTTTCAAAATTTCAAGCCGGCCGGGAATGTTTATCACAGCACAAAGGCAGGTGCCTTGCCGTTTTGTCTCTGCTGGATGCCTGCCTATCTAAACTATTATAGCACAGAACAGAGAAAAAAAACAGGGAAGATGTGACATTTTTTGTATTGCAATGGTAGAAAATACGAAGCATGTGGTGCGGTTTTTACAGAAACATATACAAAAAATTGGGCAGAATGCTGATTTGAATAGAAATAAAAAAATCTGGAAAAAAGTGGTTCTGAAAAAGAAATGTGGTTCATACATTAGGATTATAGATCAGCAAAGTACCGATCAGAAATCAATATTCAGAAAGAAAAGACAAAGGAAGGGGATTTTCATTATGGCAGACAAGATGATTGAAAACAATCAGGTGGTTATCATGGGAGAGATTGTCTCCCCGTTTACATTCAGCCATCAGGTATTCGGAGAGGGCTTTTACCTCGTCGATGTGATGGTCAAGCGGTTGAGTGAATCGCAGGACATCATTCCGGTGATGGTCTCCGAGCGGCTGGTGGACGTATCACAGGATTACCAGGGTGAGTGGATCTGCATCAGCGGTCAGTTCCGGTCCTACAACCGCCACGAGGAGAAGAAGAACCGTCTGGTACTCTCCGTATTTGCGCGGGAATTAAGCTTCGTGGAGGAAGAGGACGATTCCGTCAAATCCAACCAGATTTACCTCGATGGATACATATGTAAACCGCCGGTCTACCGGAAAACACCTCTGGGAAGAGAGATCGCCGACCTTCTGATCGCGGTCAACCGTCCGTATGGAAAATCAGATTATATCCCGTGCATCTGCTGGGGACGGAATGCGCGGTATGCCTCTGCGTTTGCCGTGGGCGGCCACGTTCTCATCTGGGGACGGATCCAGAGCCGGGAATATATGAAGCGGCTGAGCGAGACGGAAATGGAAAAGCGGACCGCATATGAGGTTTCGGTGAGCAAGCTGGAATATAGTGAGAGTTAAAGCGCGATCCGCTGTTGACAAGAAAATTTAATGATGCTATAGTAAAAGCAGAACTGAAGTGGATAGAGGTCGCATTACTTCAAGAGTACCTTTTCGGATGCCTCAGCAGCAAAAGAAGAAGAGGAAAAGGGAAGAATGCCGAAGGACATCCGGCGCTGAACCGGTATGCTCCTGGGCGCAGGTTGAAAAAATCTGCGACTGTCATCGAGAGATGGAGAGCTATCTGATCATAGATACTGCGTATGTGTGAATTTGGAGGCGATCTTATCTGGGATGAGGCGCCTCTTTTTTTAACGGAAAGTGAAATTTTCCGTGGGAGATAAGCTCCGGCGACTGATTTCTTATGGTTTTATCTGACACAACATACAGGAGGAAAAGAGAATGTCTATTTTTAAAGGTGCAGCTGTTGCAATTATCACACCGATGACCGAAACACAGGAAGTGAATTACGAAAAACTCGGAGAACTGATTGAGGAGCAGATCGCCGGCGGAACCGACGCCATCGTTATCTGCGGAACCACCGGTGAGGCTTCGACCCTGTCCCATGAGGAGCATCTGGATGCCATCAAATATACCGTGGAAAAAGTAAATCACAGAATCCCGGTAATTGCAGGAACCGGCTCTAACAGCACGGAGACAGCAATTTATCTGTCTCAGGAAGCAGAAAAATACGGCGTGGACGGACTTCTTCTCGTTTCTCCGTATTACAATAAAGCAACACAGAAGGGTCTGATTGCACACTTTACCGCAATCGCAGACAGCGTCAAAGTGCCGGTCATCCTTTACAACATTCAGGGCAGAACCGGCGTAAACATTGCACCGGAAACGATCGTCTATCTGTTCAACAACGTTGAGAATATCGTTGCAGTCAAAGAGGCTTCCGGAAACATTTCCCAGGTCGCAAAAATTATGCAGCTGACCGATGGAAAGATCGATCTGTACTCCGGAAACGACGATCAGGTTGTGCCGATCCTTTCCCTTGGCGGAAGCGGTGTAATCTCCGTTCTTTCCAACGTAGCACCGCGTGAGACCCACGACATGGTACAGAAATTTCTCGACGGCGATGTGGCCGGATCCAGAGAAATCCAGCTGAGAGCACTGCCGCTCATCGATGCGCTGTTCTGCGAAGTAAACCCGATTCCGGTAAAAGCAGCGCTGAACCTGATGGGCAAAGAGGTTGGACCGCTTCGTCTGCCGCTGACCGAGATGGAGCCGCAGAACCAGGAGCGCCTGGCAAAGGCTATGAAAGATTTTGGAATCAAACTGGCTTAAGTTAAGAATACACGAAGTAAAGAAGGAAAAAGACAATGGTTAAAATTATTATGCATGGCTGCAACGGCCATATGGGACAGGTCATCACCGGCCTGGTAAAAGAAGATGCAAATGCAGAAATCATAGCCGGAATCGATATGAACGACAACGGCCAGAACGATTATCCGGTATTCAAAAGCCTGGCAGAATGCGATGTTCCGGCAGACGTAGTCGTTGACTTTTCTTCCTACAAGGCAGCGGACGCACTGATGGATGCGTGCAAAGAGAAAAAACTGCCGCTCGTTTTGTGCACTACGGGTCTTACCGAGGATCAGTTGAAAAAAGTGCAGGAGACCAGCAAAGAAATTCCGGTTCTCCGCTCCGCTAACATGTCTCTTGGCGTAAATACTCTGATGAAACTGGTACAGGCAGCCGCAAAAGTGCTCGCAGAGGCAGGCTTTGATATGGAGATCGTGGAGAAACACCACAAACTGAAATGCGATGCTCCGAGCGGAACCGCCATCGCCCTGGCTGACAGCCTGAATGAGGCAATGGACAACCAGTACACTATGTTTATGACAGAAGCCAGCGTCACGAGCAGCGTGATCCGAAGGAAATCGGAATCTCTGCCGTACGCGGCGGCACCATCGTCGGAGATCACGACGTCATCTTCGCGGGACCGGATGAAGTTGTTACTCTGTCCCACAGGCATATTCCAAAGGAGTTTTCGGAAAAGGAGCTGTAGAGGCTGCAAAATTCCTGGCTGGAAAACCGGCTGGCATGTATGACATGCAGGATGTCATTGCTGCGAAATAAGGCAGAAACAGGGAAAAAGTGAATAGAAACCAGAAAGTGCGCAACGAAAATGCGAAACGTTGCGCACTTTTTCTTTTCTTACAACGGGATTTTCGGAATTGAGGAAGTTATTTTGCAGAATATTTGGCAGAATACACAAGAAAAAATACGGAATATCAAAAGAGAACGTGAAAATCGCAAACGGTAATGGAAAAATCAATGCGCAACAAGGTAAAACGCTAAAGTTGCGCGTTTTGCACAAAAAATAGTAAAACAGTATATTTCGACAAGAAATATCTTATAAAAACTGCGAATTGTAAACAATATGCCGAAATGATATGATAATGGCACAAAGAAAAATAAAGAGTTGAGCAACAAAAAGTTGCGCAAACAAGAAAGGGAATGAGAAGATGAAAAAGAATGGTTGGAAAGGGTTTTGCAAAAAGCTCTACAAGTACCGGGTATTTCTTCTGATGCTTGCACCGGCAGTAATTTATACCCTGATTTTTTCCTACTACCCGATGACAGGAATTGTAATGGCATTCAAAAAATACTCCTACGCAGGAGGTATCTGGGGAAGCCCGTGGAACGGATTTGATAACTTCAAGTTCTTCTTTAAATCAGGACAGGCCGGACTCGTTACCAGAAATACCGTGCTGTATAATCTGGCATTTATTGTGATCAACACGACGATGCAGATTGCCGTTGCCGTGCTTCTGACCGAGATCCGCAACAAACATTACCGTAAGATCACACAGTCGCTGATGTTTCTGCCGTATTTCATTTCCTGGGTTATCGTAGGAGTTATGGCATTCAATATTTTCAGTTCCGACTACGGTTTTCTGAACCGACTGATTGAAACCTTCGGTGGAACACCAATCAAGTTTTACACGACACCAAAGGCATGGCCGTTTATCCTTGTCTTCTTTAATGTATGGAAGGGAATCGGATACGGTTCTGTTATGTACCTGGCAGCAATTATGGGAATTGACACTTCGATTTATGAAGCAGCCCGCATCGACGGAGCAAACGCGTTCCAGCGAATTTTCAAAGTAACAATCCCGATGATCATGCCGACCACAATCATCCTGCTTCTGCTATCCGTCGGAGGCATCTTCAAAGGAAACTTTGATATGTTCTACAACTTGGTTGGAAGTAACGGTCTTCTGTACAACTACACCGATGTAATTGATACCCTGACGTTCCGTGCCTTAATCAGCAGCAACGACTTCGGAATGTCCGCAGCTGTTGGTCTGTATCAGTCGGTACTGTGCTTTATCACTGTCGTAATCGTAAACAAACTGGTTGGTCTTTATGATAAAGACTACACCTTATTCTAGGAGGGATGAAAAGTGGGATCTTCCAGTCATACAAGTAAAATCAAAAGAGGAAAAGATGCGGTTGCACTTGATATCATCGCGTACGGATTCTGCGGAATCATCGCGCTGGTCTGCCTCGTTCCTTTCATCATGATCGTATCCGGCTCGTTTTCTTCGGAATCGGCCATTATCCAGAACGGTTTCAGCCTTCTGCCGCAGGATTTCAGCCTGGAGGCATACAAAACCGTATTTAAAGATCCTATGGTTGTCTTCCGCGCATACGGCACGACCATCGGTCTGACCATCGTCGGAACGGTACTTGGTCTGACTGCTGCAGTACTATGACAGCTTTATGTACTGTCA
>ENA-OQBT01000362-OQBT01000362.1-human-gut-metagenome-genome-assembly--contig:-NODE-362-length-29167-cov-3.685158_pt1 | contig 29167 bp, 23 predicted proteins | sample MGYA00242749_ERZ504557 | MGnify/ENA primary metagenome ERZ504557 (study PRJEB26092, sample SAMD00036243) | human gut metagenome | host: Homo sapiens | study: EMG produced TPA metagenomics assembly of... | reverse complement strand
ATTTCGGTGCAAGCACCCCATAATCACTAAATCTTTCATCCTGCAGAAAGCCTGCTGCTGCGGTCCATTTTGCGCTGTAAGGTGGGTTCATAAGTACCATATTGAAGTCTGTTTCTTCATCTGTTGGCCAGTCTCCGTCAAGAGTGTCTCCGTTTCTCAAATTCTGATTCTCTGCCGGAATGCATGAAGAAACATATTCATTCTTGCAAGATTGTAAGTCGAAGTATTTAATTCCTGTCCATAATATTTGATATACTGAGAATATTTCGCATATTTTTTTGCATTAAGCAGAAGGGAGCCGGAACCCATGCATGGATCATAGACAGATAATCCCTGTTTTTCTTCCTGTCCTGCGATTGCAATGCGGGTAAGAATTTTGGATACTGCCTGAGGTGTATAGAATTCTCCGGCTTTCTTTCCTGTCTCTGATGCAAACTGTCCAATCAGATACTCATAAGCATTTCCAAGTATTTCCGCATCTGAATTCAATAAATCTGCTTTATCAATTTCCTTTATCAGACTTGCAACTGTATCACTCTGCTTCTGGTCTCCTGTTCCCAGACGGTTGGAATACAGATCAATATCCGCAAACAGGTCTGCAAAGATAGGATCACTTTGTTCAATATTATTGAATGCTTTCTGCAGCTGCTCTCTGTTAAAAGAATTGTTTCTTGCAGCATCTGCAAAATACGTGTATGTAAGTTCAGGCTCAATCACATAATGGCATTCTTCTTTCATTCCCTGTTTCAGTTCTTCGCCATCTTCACTTTCCAATTCTTTTACATATACATCCAGTGCTTCTTTTAATGTCTGTGGTTTGCTGTCGCAGATCATATCATATACTTTAATAAGAAAAGAATCTGACAGATATTTATAGAAAATAATTCCCAAAAGATAGTTTTTGTATTCATTTGCATCCATTTTTGAGCGAAGAATATCTGCTCCGCTCCACAATACACTGATCAGATCTTACTGTTTTCCATTTCAGCCATTTCACGTTCCCCCGTTTTTTACTCTAGCTTATATACAGCGTAAGTATATCATATTTTTTGCGAACATGATACATACCTGTCTTAATTGTCGTAGGAAATTTCATCAGGAAATATGATCGCAGCATAAAAGGCAGTCCCTGTTAATCAGAAACTGCCCCTACTGCTGTTGTGCTATTTTATTGACATAAATTCTATTTTCTTCTTCTGATAATCTTGACAACCCCAAAGATTAACAGCAGAATCACCCCAACAGCCACAATACAGATCCCGACAATCGCTACGGCAAATTTATTCGGATGTTTTATCAGATTTATGATGTTTTTGCTGTTGTCTGCAACTTTTCTTTCGTGTGTTGTATCATAATACTCCGGCACATTTGCAATTCCGTCTTTGTCTGTGTCTTCAAAGGATTGCATGTATTCTGCGATTGCAGCCCAGGCTTTCAGTTCTTTTTTTCCATCCATGACTGCATAATCTTCCAGATTCTCTATGGGATTGCCGTTTTTATCTTTGGGGACGATGGATATCAGACCATAGGATTTGTCCAGAACAGATCCCAGCATACGGCCTGTGTACAGGTCGGTGACAACATGATATAATTTATCGTCCTGTATTTCTTCCCTTTCCCCGTCCTTGCCTGTCAGATAACAGTCTGTTACTTTATTTAAGATCATGCGATGGGGATTATAGGTGAAATTCATTCCACTGCAATATAATCTGGCTATTGTCATAAAATCTGAAATTGAGGCATCTACCTCTGCCACTGTTTTCAGTTCTTTTCCCGTTAAATATGCACTGATCAGAGGATAACCTGCAAGTCCGTCCTTTCCTGTTCCCAGAGAGAAGGAATTATATACCTGCTCCACTGTTATATCGCCTTTTGTATAAGTATCTCTTATAGTTCCGGCAGGTACGATTGCAACATCTACTTTTTCTCCGTCAGAGTCTCCTGTATTCTCTACTGCATATACATAAGCATCTGATATGATATCTCCCAGATTTAACTCCTCATGCTTTGTTTCCATCTCACTGAGGCTGTTAAATTCAATGTCATTCTCTGCCAGAATTTCCTCTCTGGTGTAACCAAAATTGGAAAGATAATTGGTGTCAACAGTATCTGACAATTCATCTATTTTCTTCTGTGTGGCCTCATCTGCCTTGATTTTATCCGTAACCGGAACAAGCTCATAGGTATCCGGTTCCCATCGTCCATTCTCTTTCTGAGTCATGGAAATTGTTCCCAGGTTTTTCCCATATTCTCCACAGGATACGATGCAGGTATCTCCCTGCAGGATTGGTTCTGTCAACTGTGTGTGGGTATGTCCGCTGACGATCAGATCAATGTCCGGAACATTCTTTGCAAGGATTTCATCCTCTGATACTTTTTCGTCCTCCCATGTTCACTGTGTGATACACAGGCGATCATGTCTACATCTTCGTTCTTTTTTATTTCCTCTACTGTTTCTCTGGCTGCTTCTGACGGGTCTTTGAAAAGAAGCTCGCAGGTAGGAGCGCAATCCAGAGAATCCTTGCCGAAAACACCCAGTACTGCAATCTTTACATCACCTTTTTGAATTACCGTATAGTCTTTTACTCCATATGTCTGAAATGCTTCATAAATCTGTTTCTGTCCTTCACTGAGGCCGGCTTTTTTCATTGCATCCCAGTCCACATTACACACAACCATCCTGGGAAGGTTTTCGCCTGAACTGACTGCGGCGTTCAGCATATCTGCCAGACCATCGGAGCCGTAATCAAATTCATGATTTCCCAGAGTTGTCACATCACAGCCCAGATATCCAAGCATCCGCAGTTCGGCGGCCTCTGTGTCATATACAGTCTGTATCAGAGTTCCCATGGAGAAGTCTCCGCCATCCAATATGAGTGTATCTGTATTCTCTTTCTCGTGCTCATTGATCAATGTTTTCAGCCGGGCAAACCCGCCGGTCTCCTGCTGTGTCCCGTCTACAATCGTTTGAAAGCTGTTCAAATGAGAATGCAGATCATGAGTGAACAGGATATCCAGATGTTTTGGCTCCTCTGAGGCGTTTACCTGATATCCTGTCAGTCCTGAAACGCTCAGCATAAATATAAATATGAATACGAATGCTTTTTTTAATAATTTCATAAAATTCTCCTGTAATATCAAAAGTGGTTCCACAGTATCATTTATCTTCCCGCAGGATAATGATACCATGAAACCATTTTACAAAAAAAACTAATTTATCTTTCATCTCCCACAAAGAACAACGCCATTGTTCCCGAACCTGAGTGAGCGCCGATGGTGGCTCCTACCTGATTCATGATAATCGTGTTGATCTGGTATTTTTCTTTTACTTTCTCTGCCACATAATTTGCATCTTCTTCGCAGTCGCCATGACTGATAAAGATGGTATGGCAGGTGTCATGATAGCTGCCGATTTTCTCATCCATAAGCTTTACCAGCTCCTGAAGGGATTTTTTACGGCCGCGGACTTTACCGATGGCAGTGAGTTTTCCGTCGTTGTCTACATGAAGGATCGGTTTAATATTCAGCATGCTTCCTACTACTGCAGTAGTTCTGGAAATGCGGCCTCCGCGGTATAGGTGATTTAAATCGTTGACTGTAAAAAGGTGTACCATATGAAGCCTGTTCTCTTCTGCCCATTTCGCAACTGTCTCCATATCTTCTCCCTGCTCTTTCTTCTCCTGTGCAAGGTAAACCAGAAGCCCCTGACCAAGGGAAGCGCCAAGAGAATCTACCACGATGATCTTGCGGTCCGGATAGTCCTCCATCAGTTCCTCTGCTGCGATACGGCTGCTATTGTATGTACCGCTTAAGGCAGAGGAAAATGCAATATGAAGAATATCTTTTCCTTCTTTCAGGTAAGGCTCCAGCAGTGCTTTTGCATTTTCAGGATTTACCTGTGCTGTGGTTGGCATGGAACCGTTTCTCATTGCCTCATAAAATTCATGCTCTGGAAGGAAATTTCCATGTGTATAATTTTTTCCATCCATGGAATAACTGAGATACATGCAGCCTACTCCATGGTCTTTGAGATATTCCTCCGGAAGATCTGAATTGTTGTCGGTGGTGATCACATATTCGCTCATGTTGTCGCCCTCTTTTTCTGATATTTTTCACTTTCTGCCCATTAACTGTTCAGTGTCTTAGCAACTACAAATCAAAATCCGCTGCCTGCTCAGTAATGGGCTTTTCATCTATAATAAAAATGCTTCTATTATAAATACAGATATATACAGTATAACATCAAACTATCAGCCAAACAACTACTTTTCCTTCTCAACTGCCTTAATCGCTTCCTGCAGCTGATTATCCTCATCATGGGTGATCTCGTCTTTATTCTTATTCAGCAGGCTGGTATCCAGAGAAACCTCTATATCAGGTTTGATTCCTGTTTTGTTGATGTTGTTTCCTTTTGGAGTGTAGTAGTTGGCAACAGTCAGTTTAATGGCACTTCCGTCTGAGAGCTGGCGGATGGACTGTACCACGCCTTTTCCGTAAGTAGTTGTTCCGACAATCGTTCCAATACCATAATCCTGCACTGCACCGGCAAAAATCTCTGATGCACTGGCGCTGCTTTCATTTACCAGGACTGCAAGCGGAATCCGGAGTTCGTTTTTGCCATCACATTTTTCCTCTTCTCTGTTTCCGTCCTTATCTTCGGTGTAAACGATCAGTCCTTCCGGAAGGATTTTCCGCAGGACATCACAGACAGAATCAAGAAGTCCACCCGGATTATCGCGGAGATCCACGATCATTTTCTCCATTCCCTGTTTTTGCAGATCATCAAAAGCTTCCTGATACTGTTCGCCGGTAACGCCTGTAAACTGTGTAATGCGGATGTAGCCGATTTTAGAATCCAGCATTTCATGGAAAACAGACGGTAATTCCACATCTGTGACAGGGACTGTGATTTCCATGGCATCTTCTTCACCTTCTCTGTGAACAGTAAGCACCACACTGTCTTTATCTGAATTGCGGACAATGTCTGCAACATCAGATACTTCATCCCCTGTGATATCTTCCCCGTCAATGGCACTGATGATGTCCCCTTCCTCCAGTCCTGCTTTTTCTCCGGGACCGCCCTCATAGCATTCAACAATCTTTACTCCACCTTCTTTGTTCTTCTCCATAAGAATGCCGATTCCCACATAGCTTCCCTCATTGGAAGAATTCTCAGAATCGTATTCCTCTGCTGTATAATATCTGGAATAAGGATCATCCAGTCCATAGAGAAGACCTGCATAAAGCCCTTCCTGAAGCTTTTCTTCATCCTTATCTCCCAGATAGTATCTGTCGATCAGCTCTTCAAGATATGCCAGCTTTGATGTACACTTGCGATCACCAAGAGCTGTTCCTTTTGCTGCAAGACCTGTTCCCGCAAAGGCACCTGTACCGATGCATGTCACAACCAGTGCTCCTGCTACTGCACCTTTCCAAAATTCTTTATTTTTCATGTCTGCACTCCTGTAAAAAAGCCGCCGGTTTATGATATGATATCATTGTTCCGGCAGCTTCATGCTTATCTGCTTTTTATTATACTCTTAAATGCTTTCTTGTTGTAAAGAAACTTCCGATCAGTCCGATTCCGATTCCAAGTGCCAGTCCTATAGGAAGCAATGTCTGGTAAATCTGCCATACCGGGATAAAATCAACCACACCGGTCAGCACATTAAATTTGTTCAGAATATAGGATACCGCTGCATTATAGCAGAAATAAAGTCCGACCAACGGTATAGCAGCACCGATAACTCCCAGCACAATGCCTTCCAGAAGGAATGGAGCTCTTACAAATGCATCGGTCGCTCCTATGTACTTCATGATTCCGATTTCTTCCTTACGAACTGCAATACCGACAGATACTGTATTGCTGATCAGGAAAATAGAATGATAAGTAATAATGCTATGATTGCAATGGAAACATAGGAAACCAGTTTATTGACATTTCCCAGTGTCTTGGCTGCTTCCTCGGACTGATTTACCAGACGTACATGTTTCAGCCCTTCTATATAAGAAACCAGCTCTGACTGTTTCGTGATATCGTTCATGTATACACTGTAGTTTGCCTGGTTTGCAAGCGGATTGTCATCTTTAAATCCGTCTGCCGCTTCAGATCCTGGAAATATATCTCTTTAAATTCTCCCATGCCTCATCAGCGGATGTGAATTCAATTTTCTCTACTTCCGGGCGTTCCTTAATTTTCTTACCGATTGCCTTGATCTGTTTGTTCGTTGTTCCTTTATCAAAGAATACTGTGATCGGGACTTCCTGCTCTACTTTATGAGCAACATTGTTTACGTTATTCACGATAGAGAAGAAAATGCCAAACAAAAAAATACAGGCAGCCATGGTAATGATAGATGCCAGGGAAAACATCCAGTTTCTCTTAATGTTCTTGATACCCTGTTTCAGGGTATACCATATTGTGCTAGGCCTCATGATATTCTCCCTCTTTCTCGTCACTTATTATGGAACCTTCATGCATAGTAACTACACGTTTCTTCATTGCATTTACGATCTCTTTGTTGTGTGTTACAACAAGGACTGTGGTTCCTCTGTCATTGATCTGCTCCAGAAGCTTCATGATTTCTTCGGAAGTCTTCGGATCCAGATTTCCTGTAGGCTCGTCTGCCAGAAGGATATCCGGACGGTTGACCAGCGCCCTTGCCAATGCAACTCTCTGCTGTTCTCCACCGGAAAGTTCATCCGGGAAGGATTTGTATTTGACCGCAAGTCCAACTTCCTGAAGTACCTCCGGGACACGTTTACGGATTACTCTTGTGGGACGGTTGACTACTCTCTGGGCAAACGCTACATTCTCATATACATTTCTGTCTTTCAGAAGACGGAAGTCCTGAAATACTACGCCCAGCTTACGGCGGTATTTGGCTACTCTTCTGTGTTTCATTCCTTCCAGACGTTCACCGCTTACGATAATCTGGCCGGATGTGGAATCCAACTCTTTCATAAGAAGTTTGATCAGGGTTGTTTTTCCTGAACCACTGTTTCCTACTACAAAGACGAATTCACCTTTATCTATATGTAGGTTCGCATGGTTCACTGCCGGAAGGCCGGGACCATAGGACTTGCTTACATCTATAAGATCTATCATAGATTTTTCCTCCAATGGGTTAATGAATTTGTAACATTATTGTAATGTATGTTTTTGGGGATTGCAAGAGATTTTTGAGGATTCATAGAATGTTCACAGTAATGCAGTCAACATTCATTCCAAATTGCCTGCGGCAATGGAATTTTGGCTTGCATGTCTCAGGATATTGCATACCTTATCAATTGCAATCTCGATTTCTAACTATACACTGCAAGGCTGGATTTGTAAAGGTCAAAAATGCCTGCGTCAGCAATTAAAGCTGTGGCAGGCATTGAAAATTTTCCTTCTATTATAATATATCAGTATTCCAGTGTTTCCATATATTTCATATAACGTACTACCATGAGTGCAATCTTGAATGTAATGGCATCTTCAAAAACACGGAGATCAAGACCTGTACTCTTCTGGAGTTTATCGAGGCGATAGACAGAGTGTTTCTATGGATGTAAAGCTGTCTGGATGTCTCTGAAACATTGAGGCTGTTCTCGAAGAACTTATCAATTGTGACCAGAGTCTCTTCGTCAAAGTCATCCGGGGATTTGCCGCCGAAGATTTCTTTGATAAACATCTTACAGAGTGGGATCGGGAGCTGGTAGATCAGTCGTCCGATTCCCAGAGAGCTGTATGCGATCACTTCTTTATCTCCGAAGAAAATCTTACCTACATCAAGAGCCATGCGGGCTTCTTTATAGGAGCGTGATACTTCTTTCAGTTCATTGACGATAGTACCGTATGCCATATGTGTCTTACCGTCATTTCCCATTCCAAGAGTATCAAGGATAGTATGTGCAAGCTGATCCATCTCAGGATAATTCTCACCATCTTCAAGTTCCTTGACTACGATAATACTCTTCTCATCTACTGCTGTGATAAAGTCTTTACTTTTACCGCCGAAAAGACTCTTCACGCTTTCCATGGAGCTGTGGTCTTTCTCCTGTGGCATTTCAAGGATCATGACTACGCGGCGAACATCTGCCTCAATGTGCAGTTTCTTCGCACGATTATAAATGTCAACAAGAAGCAGGTTGTCAAGAAGCAGGTTCTTGATAAAGCTGTCTTTGTCAAAGCGTTCTTTATACGCTACAATCAGATTCTGGATCTGAAAAGCGGCGAGCTTGCCAACCATATAAGTATCTTCATCGTCGCCATGGGCGACCAGTATATATTCCAGCTGATAGTCATCACAGACTTTAAAATACTGGAACCCCTTTACAAGCTGGCTGTCGGCCTGTGATTCTACGAAAGCCTGTACATCCTGTGTTGCAATGGAAAAATCTGCAAAAGTACTTGCAAGCACTTTGCCTTCTGTGTCGAGTACACAAAATTCTGTTCTGGAAATTTCTTTTAACCCTTCAAGAGTATTCTGAAGCACCTGATTCGATATCATCTGATTTCAATCCCTTCTCATCCTATAGTGTTTATTTTCCGTTTTAACTATAAAACCTTATACCTGTATTGTATTTTAATATATATTTACCAAAAATGAAAGAGGAAAGAGAAAAAAATTTACAATTTTTTTATATATTTTTTTGTATTACTTTTTTTCAATAAAACCTTCTCCATGAACTTCCCTGGCATCTGTCACTATCACAAAAGCTTCCGGATCAATTTCATCTACTTTTTCTTTAAGCATTACGATCTCTTTTTTATTTACCACGCAGAAAAGCATCAGTTTATCCTGTCCTGAGTACATTCCTCTGGCACTAATGCCTGTTACACCTCTGTCCAGATCTTTCATGATCATATCTGCTATTTCTTTTGGCTTTGCTGTAATGATATAGGCAGCTTTTGAGAATTTCAGACCTTCAATCAAACCGTCAGATACTTTTGTCACCAGATATACCGCAATAATCGCATAGAGTGCCTTGTGGATGCCAAACACATACATACCCACCAGTACAACGCCTGCATCTATAACCTGCATGATCTGTGCGATTGAATATTGCTGCAGATATTTCTGGATGATAGCTGCCATCATATCGGTTCCTCCGGTTGTTCCACCGCCCAGAAAGACAAGACCGATTCCCACACCCTGGATCACACCACCGTAAAGTGCGGCAAGAAGAAGATCATTGCCAGCAAGATTCCATACAGGTTCTATGGCAAGCCAGGTGGACAGAGCAATTTCTCCTATCAAAGCTTTTTTTACAAAGGAGAATCCATTAATCTTCCATCCGATCAGAAACAGTGGAATGTTCAAACCCATATTTGTTACCCAGAGAGGGATACCACCGTCAATGATTCCCTGACTCCCTGCTTTTATAATGATCGCAATACCTGAAAAGCCTCCGGTTACCATACCTGATGCATCAAATACGGAATTGATCGCCAGTGCCATTAATCCGGTTCCTGCTATGATCATCAGATATTCCAGAAGCTGTGATCTTTTTCCATTTACTAACTTCATTCATTCGCCTCCTTGTATTCTGTAAAAATAATATTTGTTTTATGCTTTCATGAATATCAGCCAGAGATACCGCTTTATCACTGTGCCGTAATTATTCTTCCATAAACTACAAGAACGGCAGCAATCCATGAAGGACTGCTCCCGCTCTTATTCTTACCTTATTTTTCAGGCTTATTGATAAAATTTACAAAATGATAACTCTCCATTATCTGGAAGTATTTAACGATCCTTGGATATAAAGGCTCTGCCTTCTCCCCAAATTCGTCTTTTACCAGTGCAGCAATATCTTCCACTGTCTTCCTGCCATCTATGAGTGGCCAGATAAATGTGCCATTGTCATCCAGATGTATCTTCGTATATCTGGGTTTTCCAAACAGCTTCTGGCAATCGTGTTAAACGCGCCCTTATTCTCTATTTCCAGCACCATTCTCCCCCTGATATCAGTATGCCAGCGAAGCTGTGCACTGCGCTCAGGAATGAGATCCAGATAATTGATCTGTAATTCTTTTTTCTTTTTACTCATTTAAATATTATCATCTCCGCCTTGATCAGGCTTTCTTCTTGTTTCCAGATACTGAATTTCAGAAGGCTTAAGATCATAAGTAACATCAGGATCACGCCGCCTGCATTACCAAGGTTAATGCTTCCGGAGAGATCAAATACACTGCTTACGTTTACTACTGCAAGGATTGCAAGAAGGATACCTACAAGACCTTCACCTGCGATCATACCTGCACAGTAAAGTGTACCGTCTGTTGCCTGTTCTTCTTTTTTCTTATCATCAACATTCTTTCTTCCGTCAACGAACATACGAACAACACCACCGATCATGATAGCAGCGTTGAGGTAGATTGGAAGGTAAAGACCGATAGCAAATGGCATAACCGGAATTCTTAAGATTTCCAGACCAATTGCAAGGAATACACCGATAAATACCAGTGTCCATGGAAGCTTGCCGCCCATGATACCTTCTACGATCATCTTCATCAGAGTTGCCTGAGGAGCAGGTACTTCTGCACTTCCGTATCCCCATGCAGTGTTCAGAAGATAAAGAACTCCACCGATAGCAAGACCGGCAGCAACAACACCGATAAGCTCACCGATCTGCTGCTTCTTAGGAGTTGCACCAAGAAGATAACCTGTCTTTAAGTCCTGTGAAGTATCACCTGCGATCGCTGCTACGATACAGATTACGGAACCAATAGCAATTGCTGCTTTCATTCCGTCGATACCGGTTTTGCCGGATGCTTTGATAATCATTGTTGCGATCAGAAGAGTAGCGATAGCCATACCTGATACAGGGTTGTTGGAGCTTCCTACAAGACCAACCATACGGGAAGATACAGTTGCAAAGAAGAAGCCGAAGATTACGATAATCAGCGCACCGATCGGGTTAACCGGGATAGCCGGAACAAGCCAAATGATCGCAACCATTGCCACAATACCGATCAGGATAACGTTCATTGGAAGATCCTGTGCAGTTCTTTCTGTACTTGTATTCTTGCCACCCTTCATGCTCTTCATGGAATCACGGAAGGTTGCAATGATCAGAGGCAGGGATTTGATCAGAGAAATAATACCACCTGTTGCGATAGCTCCTGCTCCGATATATTTTACATAAGTACTCCAGATTTTAGATGCTCCGCCTGCTGCATAAAGAGCAGAAATTGTTTCTGTTCCGGGATACATAACTGTATCAGCTCCGAACAGACAGATTACCGGAATCAGCACCATCCAGCCAATAAGAGAACCAACAAACATAAAGGATGCGATTCTTGGTCCTACGATATATCCAACACCGAGAAGTGCAGGATAGCATTCCATACCAATTTCACCTTTGAATCCTTTAAATGCTACTGCAACGTCTGCAGGGATTACCTTTAAACCGTCAACGACAAATTTAAAGATCGCTGCGATTCCCATACCTGAGAATACTGTCGCAGCGTTTGCACCACCCTCTTCACCTGCAAGAAGAACATCTGCGCAGGCAGTTCCTTCAGGATAAAGAAGTGTTGCATGCTCTTTTACGATCAGTGCGTTACGAAGTGGTACCATAAAAAGTACACCAAGAACACCACCGCAAAGTGCGATTAATGTGATTTCCACGATACCCGGCATTTCACAAAGTCCTTCTTCTGCCCAAAGGAACAGAGCAGGCATTGTGAAAATTGCACCGGCTGCCAGTGATTCACCGGCTGAACCGATTGTCTGGACCATGTTGCTCTCCAGAATGGAGTTCTTTTTCATGATCTTGCGAATTACGCCCATGGAAATAACTGCTGCCGGAATGGAAGCAGATACAGTCATACCTACACGCAGACCAAGATAAGCATTGGCTGCACCGAAGATAACTGCAAGGATAACACCCATGATGATGGATGTCACCGTAAATTCAGGTGTGATCTTGTCAGCCGGAATATACGGTTTGAACTCTTTGTTTTCGTTCATGATTTCCTCTCCCTTTTGTATTGATTTATAAACATAGAACATTATAGCGAAATTTATACAAAAAGGCAAGGTGAAAAAACTGGTTTTTTATGCACTTTACCATATTAACGTGCTAACTTGATAATCTCTTAACATATCAACACGCTCAAACAGCATATTTTTTCCCTGTTTTATCAGTCTATTCATCTGAATCCAACTGTTTAATCAGGTATCTCCCAACAATTCTGGAAAAATTCGAAATATCCCGGATATATGCGAAATCTTTTCCAAATATCTTTTTTTCTGTGGATAGGTCCTTTTCTTCCCCTGCAAAGACTCCCAGAACACTTACTCCAAGGTTTCGCAGGTGCCGCACTTCTGTAGCAGTATCATTGATCGCATATTTTCCCATATAAGGTTCCGGGTTCTTTGCGTGAGGTCTGTTTACGATGACATCATATGGTTTTCCATCACTTAATACAATGAGGATTTTTTTCTCCTCAGATCTCTGAAGCAGACCGTATCCTGCGGTTTTGATGGCAAGTCCATCCCTGTTATTGGAAGAAGTTACATAATTAAAAATATTTTCATTAGCTGACTGTGGATCATCGTACTCACGGAATCTGTGAAGGATCGTATAGTCCCAGAATGTGCAGAAGCTCATGACACGGTGAGGCAGGTTTACATTACTTAATGCTTCACTGATGATATAAGCCTGTAATGCCACATCTCCCTGCCTGGACATCTGGGAACCGCTGGCATCGATCAGCACATCTACTACGAAATCAGATGCATCAGATTTCAATTCTCTTTTAAACAGATTTGCTTCACTGCTTCTGCCCACACGCCAGAGTCTGGACGGAATGATCGTTCCTCTGTCTGACAGTACTTCCTGCGTCTCGCTTTTCAGCACCAGTGTCTTTCGTAAAAGGTCTGTGAGGGATGCGATGTTCTGCTTTACGATTCTGTGTTTGTCATGGTAGAGCCAGATATTCTTATTCTTTAATCGCACTGCATATTCGTACTGATAGTTTCGTTTGACCGGATTCTTAAGAATTCCTTCTGTAAAATAAAGGCTGCAGTCCCTGTGAAGTTCCCTGCACATCAGATAATTCATTCGCTTCTCTTCTGCAGGAGTCAGATAAGTTTTTCCGAAATTCAACTCAACATAGGTGTATGCTTTCTCAAGTTCTTCCTCTGTGAGAATTGTAATTTTGTGTTTGGTCTGGCGCTGTTTTTCCATTTCTTCAGTGACAGCAGTGTCTTCCATGTCCGTAATCTTATTTGTCATCTGTTCGATGTAACTCTCCAGAGCTTCCTCATAAAGTTCTTCTGTAAGAAAATCTTCCCAGTCGTATTCTGTCAGTTCTTCCAGGGTGACTGCCATAACCTGTTCCAGTGTTCCATGATCTTTCTCAAAATTCGGATCAATGATAGTGTTGTAAAGACTGTCAATAATACGGATCAATTCTATAGTGTCTGCAGCTGTTCTGGCTTTGTAAACCATGTCGCGGATTTCCCGAAGACGCTCTTCTACATAATGGTTTCCATTCTGTAAACGGTCACGCAGGATGGCAATCTTCAATCGGCCAAGAATATCTCCGTATGCGGGCATCCGTTCAAACTCCTGATCCAGGATATCCTCGAATGCTTCCTTCTGCATCTCCCGGACTCCCGGACGTTCCTGACAGATTTTGTCCCCGATTGCTTCTTCTACACATAGCTGTGCTACTGCAGTCAGTTCTCCCTCTCCTGCCTGGCAGAAAACTTTTTTTACCAGATATAAACCCAGCAGATTTCTGTCATAATATTTTGCCAGAGCGCCCTGCTTGATGCCGTCATACAGAGCGATTGCTTTTGAGCGCAGATACAGGGAAACGTCTACTTTCATATTTAACGTGTAATCCCCGCTGATAGTCCAGAGGAGATTGCGGATCCTGTTTTCTAGTTCCAGACGGTAATCGTCGATTTCTACGATTTTCTCATCTTTCATATACATCATCCCTTGTCCAGTCTGCCGGAATTCTGGTTTTCACAATATCCTCTACGATTTCTTTCTCGAAAATGTCAAAGGTCTTGTTCACCACTCCCATAGTAACTGCTTTTCTCGGAGAAAGTCCGGTTTCTACAATCTTCATGGCTGCAAGGAGACCTCGCAGATCCAGAGGTTTGGTGGAAATTTCACTGTTTGTGGCTTTGAGCTGAAGATCCAGGAATACTCCGATGAACTGTGTTCTGGCGTTTTCTTTTATATTCGGGAACATCCGGCGGAAAATAAATTCCAGGGATTCTTCAGTCTGAGCCGGCATGTCTATGACCAGAAATCTGGATACCAGCGCTTCATTGAGTTCTTTGGTTCCTGCATAACCGTAATTCATAGTTCCGATAAAACGGGCAGCCGGATGAAGATCAATTTTGTCATAGCCCGGGACATCGATGGAACGGCGATAATCCAAAGTTGCATGAAGAACGGAAACTGCATCGTTCTTTGCCATATTAATCTCGTCGAGGATTCCGAAACCACCGTATTCTGCACACTGATAGATAGTTCCTTTGCGGAGCTTAACTTCGTTGTCCACGAAAGTGTCTGTGCCGATCAGATCTCCGCTGTTAGTATTTACATGAAAAGAAACATTGTACGCGGGACGGTTGAAAATATATGCCAGGTTCTCTGCAAGGATATTTTTTCCTGTTGCCTTCGGACCAGTGAGTAATAGATTCTCCCCTTTGAGCAGTCCGGCAATGGCCATTTCCAGAATGTCTTTTCCGTAAAATGGAATGGATGGTTTCACAATCCTGTCTACGGTCTCCGGTGCCACCTCATACCGGCTGCGGAATTCTTCTACTCTCTTTATCAGTTCAGGGGCTACCTGCTGCTCCTCCAGAAATTTCAGTTCTTCCATTTAGTTCTCCTTTATATAACTATTATAGTCCAGTTTGTGTTATAGAAAAAGGCCGCTTATCTTTTACAGATTCACGACCCTTTCATTATAGCATTCTTCTTTATATTTTTACAACATTATACTTCAAATACAAGATCTCCATAAGAAGCATCGGCCACATTTCCTTATCTACGATCATTTCCAGTTCATCCACCGGCTCACGTAAAGCTTCCATTGCAGGAACACCTTTTCTCTGCAGAATACGGCTCTGTCCCGTCCCTCTGCATATTCCGGGGTCTTCTCAACCAGTTTGCTCAGCTTACTCATGGCACTGTTTGCAGCCTTTAAGAGTTTTGATGCTTTCTTAAGCAGGTCAAGCTGTACACTTACATCGATCAGCCCTTCGCCTGCTGTCTTCACTGTATTGATGGATTCGCCAAGAACAGTGGTATATTTGATAACTGCCGGAATGATCTGCTTGGTTGCCATGTCGATCATGGTCTTTGCTTCAATATTGATTGCTTTAGAGTAAATCTCATATTTAATCTCTGCACGTGATTCAAGCTCAGCTCTTGAGAATACATCAAAAGATTCAAAGAGTTTCACTGCCTTCTCTGTAGTAAGTGCAGGGATTGCATCTACCATGCTCGGAAGAATCGGAAGTCCGCGGCGTTTAGCTTCTTTCTCCCATTCCGGCGCATAGCCGTTTCCGTTAAATACGATCTTCTGATGATCTGTGGCATATTCTTTGATCAGGTCATGTACCGCCAGTTCGAAATCAGGAGCTTTTTCCAGACGGTCACATGCTTCCTTAAATACTTCTGCTGTGATCGTGTTCAGGACTACGTTACATGCGGAAATAGAATCTCTTGAGCCTACCATACGGAATTCAAATTTATTTCCTGTGAAAGCAAAAGGTGAAGTACGGTTACGGTCTGTGGCATCCTTCATGAAATCAGGCAGAGTCTTAACACCTGTTTCCAGCTTACTTCCCTTTTTACTGTGAGTTGCTGTTCCTGTGCTGACCAGCTGTTCCAGAACATCCTCAAGCTGCTCTCCAAGGAATACGGAAATCACTGCCGGCGGTGCCTCATGACCGCCAAGTCTCTGGTCATTTCCCACATCTGCCGCAGATTCACGCAGAAGATCTCCATGTTCATCTACTGCTTTCAGGATACAGGTAAGGACCAGAAGGAACTGAATATTTTCATGAGGTGTTTTGCCCGGATCCAGAAGATTGATTCCGTCATCTGTGGTAAGAGACCAGTTGTTATGCTTACCGGAACCGTTCACACCTGCAAATGGTTTCTCATGAAGGACACAGCGCATTCCATGACGGCTGGCAACCTTTTTAAGGATACGCATCATCATCTGGTTCTGGTCTGCTGCGATATTGACCGGTGCATAAATCGGTGCAAGCTCATGCTGTGCAGGAGCAACCTCATTATGCTGTGTCTTTGCAGGAATTCCAAGCTTCCAGCATTCTTCATTTACCTCTTTCATGTATGCGGAAATTCTCTGACGGATACTTCCGAAGTAATGGTCATCCATTTCCTGTCCCTTCGGAGGCATAGCACCAAAAAGGGTTCTGCCTGTATAGATCAGTCTTTTCTCTGAAGCCATTTCTCTTTATCAATCAGGAAATATTCCTGCTCTGCTCCTACTGACGGAGTTACTTTCTTAGAAGTTGTATTTCCGAAAAGTCTCAGCAGACGGAGTGCCTGGGTGTTGATTGCTTCCATAGAACGAAGAAGTGGTGTCTTCTGGTCAAGTGCTTCTCCTGTATAGGAACAGAATGCAGTAGGAATACAGAGTGTTCCGCCTGCTGCATCATGACGGACAAAAGCCGGTGATGTACAGTCCCATGCTGTATATCCTCTCGCTTCAAAAGTTGCTCTTAATCCACCAGACGGGAAAGAAGATGCATCCGGTTCACCTTTGATCAGTTCTTTTCCGGAGAAAGACATCAGGACCTTGCCGTTATCCATCGGAGCTGTGATAAAAGCATCGTGTTTCTCTGCTGTCACACCTGTAAGGGGCTGGAACCAGTGGCTGTAATGTGTGGCACCTTTCTCGATGGCCCATTCTTTCATCTCGTGTGCTACTACATCCGCAATTTCCATAGACAGTTCTTTGCCCTCTTCTATGGTTTTTTTCAATTCTTTGTAGATTTTCTTCGGAAGTCGTGCCTGCATGACGGAATCATTAAACACGTCACATCCAAAAGTCTCTACTACATTGATATACTCACCCATTTTATTTCTCCTTTTTATTTATTAACGGGGAAATTCCAATTGATCTGGTTTCCTCATTTTTTGTACTTTTCAGATACAGATTCAGTGCTTCGTGGCAGTTTTCAATCTCTATCTGTGTATGACTGCCGCCGTATTCACCGTCCAGAGTCCATGGTACCGGTTCTTCTGAGGTAATGGTCACCCTGGCTGATTTAAAAGAATGGATCAGATCTGTATTGTCCTCTGCTGTCAGCATTGCAGTCATGATCTCCTGCAATTCCAGCGGATTCTTCGGTCTTGTGATCATGGTAACTTCAAAAAGTCCGTCATTCATATCCACGTTCTTGCCTGTAAGGTTCTTAAACCCTCCCACTGAACGGGAATTGGTGATCATCCCAAAGATGAAGTCATCCTCCACAGTTAATTCTTCGGATTCAATTCTCATATGGTATGATTTGATATCAAAAAGGCGTTTCACTCCCTCAAGAAGATAGGCTACATGGCCAAGGATATTCTTGAGATCCTGATCTGTCTGATAGGCTACATCTGTGAAAAGACCGAAAGCTGCTATATATGTAAAGCTCTGGTTATTGAATCTGCCGATGTCACAGTGATAAAGTTTCTCTTCCATGATCATGGAAGCGGCATCTGTCATGCTTTTCGGCATAAAGAGACTGTTTGCAAAGTCGTTGGTGCTTCCTGCCGGAATGTATCCGATGGGAATGGAACTCTTCTTTTCCATTACTCCGGTAACCACCTCATCAAGAGTCCCGTCTCCGCCGCTGCATACGATAAGGTCCACTTTGGATTCGTATTCTTTGGCTTTCTCATAGGCATCTTTTGGTTTCTGTGTGGAATAGATAATGACTTCATAACCGCCTTTGTTGAAAATATCTACTATATCAAGCAGGTTTGTTTTAATCTTGCCTTTACCTGCCTTGGGATTGAAAACAAAGAGCATTTTTTTGTTCATTTCGAGCAACTCTCCTTTTTTCAGGGTTTAAATGCGTAGTTTTCAGAGTACGCAGATTTCTATTTATATAATATAAGAAAAAAGGGTGGAAAGTCAATGGGGTTGGCAGTCCCGCAGCCAGCCAACAGGCAGGAAATATTTTTGGTTTCAGGTGCGGTTTCGCGGGCTAATAACTCTAGGTGTGTGGAAATCTGCTAAAAACATTCAAAAATTGCTCAAACTCGCTTCGCTCAGACAGTGAGCAATTTGAATAACGCATATTCACACGCACCAAGAGTTACTACGCCCACTGCAAATGCACCTGAAACCAAAAATATTTCCTGCCTGTTGGCTGGCTGCGGGACTGCCGAGCTGTTACTGCTCACTTCGTTCACAATAATGCGCCTTGCAACGACAGGCTATGCAAATGAGATTTCCTCACAGAACATTTTGCAGGATGGTAACGCATGAACCGGGACTGGTGAATAGTTACAATTTTTCTAAATTTTTTATGGCAAGTTATATTTTGGCGTGATAAAATGGGGATTGTATTTATTAGGTAATTGTAAAACGAAAAACCAGTATTTTCAATAGGTTCAGAGTTTCGCAAATGCCTATTGTATTTATTATAGAAAGGATTTCTTATTCATATGATTAAATTGATTGCTTCAGATATAGATGGGACTCTGGTGAAGGATGGGACTCTGGCGATTGACAGGGAGTATATGGAAGTTATCGGAAGGATGATTGATAAGGGGATTGTGTTTGTGGCATGCTCAGGGCGGCAATATCGAAGTGAGAGGAAGCTGTTTGCCCCTGTCGCAGACAGACTGCTTTATATCTCTGACGGAGGAACTGTTGTACGGACTCCGAAGGAGATTCTGAAAGTGGATACTCTGCCGGACGAAATCTGGAAAGGAATGTGTTCTATGGTAAGAGAGGATATGCCTTCCTGTGATTATTTTATTTCCACACCTGAACGCTGTTTCGCAGAAGACGGAGGCAGCCAGATGTTTCACTGGCTGAGAGATTCTTACGGATATGATATCCATGAAGTTCCGGAAATGTTAAAACTCGAGGGGCAGCAGGTAAACAAATTTGCTGTCTACCACCCCAACGCCTGTGAGGAAATGTGCGCCCCTTTATTCACTCCCACCTGGAAAGACAAAACAGTTATGGCTGCCGCCGGCAAGGAATGGATGGACTGTACTGCCCCAGGTTCCGGCAAAGGTCCTTCCGTTGCTTTCCTTCAGGAATATCTGGGAATTTCACCTGACGAAACCTGCACTTTCGGAGATAACCTCAACGATATTGAAATGCTTCAGAATGCCGGTCTCAGCTACGCAGTCTCCAACTCCCGCCCAGAAGTACAAGCTGCTGCCAAGGATACCTGCCCACCCTATTGGGAAAACGGAGTTCTGCAGATTCTGAAATCTTTCTTATAAAAGATACAAATTACTCCGCAGCTCTCCACGCTATGACGGACTGGATTACTTGCAGTATTTTATGAAATTGCTATAATAACTTCTCCGCAATCTATCAGAAGGATTTTCATTTCATACCAATACACAGCGCAGAAACATATTTCATTTCGTGTGCATTTGCAGGAGTCTTAGAACTTCTTAGCTGATAAAAATATGCGTTATAAGAAAAATGACCCACTGTCTGAGCCGCAGCATGCGGCGAGTTTGGGTCATTTTCTTATGTTTTTAGCATATTTTTACCAGCTTAGAAGTTCTTAGGCTCCGAAACCGCACACGAAATGAAATATGTTTCTGCGCGTCCCTTTTTCAATATTTAAGCTTCCATTACCGCATCCTTCATAGCTTTCACATACTCTTTCACATACGGTACACAGTCCGCTCCATGTTCTGCACACAACTTAACAATAGCAGATCCCACAATAGCCCCGTCCGACTGTGCTGCCATCTTCTTTGCCTGCTCCGGCGTAGAAATGCCAAATCCCACAGCACATGGAATATCCTTCACAGCCTTCACTAACTTCACCATAGCTCCGATATCCGTAGTAATATTAGTTCTTGTTCCTGTAACACCAAGAGAAGAAACACAATACACAAATCCTTCCGCATCCTTCGCAATCTGTGCGACCCTCTCATGAGAAGTCGGCGCGATCAGAGAGATCAGATCAATACCGTATTTCTTACATACAATATCAAATTCCTCTTTTTCCTCATACGGCACATCCGGAAGAATCAGCCCATCCATGCCAATCTCTGCGGCAGTTTTAATAAATCGCTCCGTTCCGTAGGAGAATACTACATTCGCATAGGTCATAAACACCATAGGAACAGAACTGTTCTTTCTGATCTTTACCACCATGTCAAATACCTTATCTGTAGTCACACCACCTGAAAGTGCTCTCACATTTGCTCCCTGGATCACAGGTCCCTCTGCTGTAGGATCAGAAAACGGGATTCCAAGCTCGATCAGGTCTGCACCAGCTTCCTCCATTGCATAGACAAGCTGCTCTGTCACTTCCAGAGACGGATCTCCACAGGTAATAAATGGGATAAATGCCTTTCCTTTTTCAAATGCTTCTGTAATTCTCTTATTCATGGATATCCTCCCTCTGTAACGTGCGATTGCTGCGCAGTCCTTATCTCCACGTCCGGAAATTGTAATGACCACGATCTGGTCTTTTCTCATCTGTGGAACAATTTTCCTTGCGTAAGCGACTGCATGAGCACTTTCGATGGCAGGAATGATTCCCTCTGTTCTGGAAAGATACTCAAATGCTTCTACTGCTTCTTCATCTGTGACAGGTACATATTCTGCACGTCCTGTATCATAGAGATGTGCGTGCTCCGGTCCGATTCCCGGATAGTCCAGACCTGCGGAAATGGAATATACAGGTGCGATCTGACCATATTCATCCTGGCAGAAATAAGATTTCATTCCATGGAAGATTCCCAGTTTGCCGGTTGCAATGGTAGCTGCTGTCTCTGCCATATTTACGCCACGTCCTGCTGCCTCACATCCGATCAGACGGACATCTTTGTCATTGATAAAATTGTAGAATGTTCCGATTGCATTGGAACCACCGCCCACACATGCCAGCACTGCATCCGGAAGTCTGCCCTCTTTTTCAAGGATCTGCTCTTTGATTTCTTTGGAGATCACTGCCTGAAAATCGCGAACAATTGTAGGGAACGGATGAGGTCCCATTACAGAACCAAGTACATAATGTGTATCGGAAATACGGTTTGTCCACTCTCTCATTGTCTCGGAAACAGCATCCTTCAGTGTTGCAGTACCGGAAGTAACTGCATTGACCTTTGCACCCAGAAGACGCATTCTGTATACATTTAATGCCTGACGTTCTGTGTCTTCCTTTCCCATGAAGATTTCACATTCCATACCCATAAGAGCTGCTGCTGTTGCTGTTGCCACACCATGCTGACCTGCGCCTGTTTCTGCAATGACACGGGTCTTGCCCATTTTTTTTGCAAGAAGTACCTGACCAAGTACATTGTTGATCTTGTGAGCACCTGTATGGTTTAAATCTTCTCTCTTTAAGTATACTTTTGCTCCACCCAGATCTTCTGTCATGTGGGATGCAAAGTAGAGACGGGATGGTCTTCCTGCATATTCGTTCAGAAGCTCTGTAAGTTCTGCGTTAAACTCCGGGTCATCTTTATAGTGGTTGTAGCTTCCTCCAATTCGATGACAGCATTCATCAGTGTTTCCGGAATGTACTGTCCTCCATGGATGCCGAATCTTCCTTTTGACATCTGTATATGTCCTCCTTCTGAATTATTATCTTATTTCATATGCGCCAGTTGAACTGCCTTCAAAATCTTATCTCTGTCTTTCATTCCATCCGTCTCCACACTGCTGCTCAGATCTACTGCATAGGATGAATAGTCCGGACGGCTGTTTCCAGATTTTCTGTGCCCAGTCCTCCTGCCAGAAAAAACGGTCTGTCTATCTCCGGGATCAGTGACCAGTCAAAGGTCTGTCCTGTTCCACCGCCTCCCTGATCAAGCAGTATATAATCTGCCGGACTTTTCAGGGCATTTTCAATATCCTGAGCTGTTTTTACGGAAAAGGCTTTTATAACCTGATGACCTGTATTCTTTTGGATTCTCCGTATATATGTCTCATCTTCCTGTCCATGAAGCTGTGCAATATGGATGATTCCGTCAAGAAGCAGTTTCTCCACACGCTCAAGTGCTGCATTTACAAAAACACCTACAGGGATAATGTCCGAAGCCAGCCTCGCAGTAAGTTCTCTTACCTGCACGCCTGTAACATTTCTGCTGCTTTTGGGAAATTCTATGATAAATCCACAGTAATCAGGTTTTGCTTCATTTACATAGGTAATGTCTTCCGGGCGTTTCAGACCACAGATTTTGATTTTTGTTCTTTGCTGTTGTTCTCTGGTCATGTTCTATCCTCCCAGATGATATCTGATCTCTCAGCGTAACGGGTTGCCATTCAGTCTTTCCAGTGCTGCTTTCTTGTCCGGGCTTCTCATCAGTGTTTCCCCGATCAGTACCGCATCCACTTTATTCTCATAAAGAAGCCGGATATCCTCCGGGGTGCGGATTCCGCTCTCGGAAACAAAAACCACATTGTCCGGTGCCATTTTTCTCAGGCGGATGCTGTTGTTCATATCTACCTGAAAGGTTCTCAGATCCCGGTTATTGACTCCCACGATCTCTGCCCCGAGATTTAAGGCCCTGTCCACTTCGTACTCATCGTGTGCTTCTACCAGCGCATCCAGTCCCAGCTCTTTTGCAAGCTGTCTGTATGCTCTTAATTCTCCGTCATCCAGGATGGCGCAGATAAGCAATACCGCGGAAGCACCAAGGGATTTCGCCTGATAGATCATATATTCATCTACTGTAAAATCCTTGCGGAGTACAGGTATCTGTACAGCGGCTGCGATTTCTCTCAGATACCGGTCTGCTCCCTGGAAATAAAAAGGTTCTGTGAGACAGGAGATTGCACTTGCATCTGCCTGTTCATATTCCTTTGCAATTGCCAGATATGGAAAATCCGGTGCGATCAGTCCCTTTGAGGGGGAGGCTTTCTTTACCTCGCAGATATAGGACATACCGTCTTTTTGTAATGCCTGGAGAAATGTGATTTTCTGCCTTGCATTTTTATTTACTTCCTGAATCCGGTTCTCCAGCTCTGAAACAGAAATACAGGTCTTTTCTTTTGCAATTCTTTCTCTTGTTCTGGCTGCTATTTCTTCTAATATATTCTTCATAATCTCTATGATTTTTCTGTAACTGTTCTGTATATCCACAGTCAGCAGATTACCGGACAGTTACAGATTTCCTTTACATTAGTAATTTGGGGTTGCTTTTTATTTATTTGTCTCTTCTACAAATTCTTCCAGTTTTTTCAGTGCTGCACCGCTGTCGATGAGGAATTCTGCCAGCTTCACTCCTTCTTCTATGGAAGCGGCTTTTCCTGCAATATAGAGTGCTGCACCTGCATTTAAACATACTGCCTGACGCTTCGGACCTTTTTCCTCACCTTTCAGGATTGCTTTTGTGATCTCTGCATTTTCTGCAGGTGTACCACCTGTCAGGGCACCCTTCTCACATCTCTCATATCCAAACTGTTCCGGTGTGATCTCATAGGAAGTAAATTTGCCATCCCTGATCTCACATACAGAAGTAGGTGCGCACATGGAAATCTCATCCAGACTGTCCTGTCCGTAGACAACCATTCCTCTGTTAACGCCCAGATTTGCCATAACCTGTGCCAGTGGCTCCACCAGTGACTGATCGTAAACTCCCATCAGTTCCATGTTTGCACCTGCCGGATTACTTAACGGTCCAAGAATGTTAAATACAGTACGGATTCCTAGCTCTTTACGGATCGGTGCCACATATTTCATTGCAATGTGATAATTCTGCGCAAACAGGAAGCAGATGTTGATCTTTTTCAGGATCTCTGCACTGCGTTCCGGCGTCAGTGTAATCTTCACTCCCAGTGCTTCCAGAACATCTGCTGCACCGGATTTGGAGGATGCTGCCCTGTTTCCATGTTTTGCAACCGGAACACCGCCTGCTGCGATCACCAGAGAAGAAGTAGTGGAAATATTGAAGGAATTGGAACCGTCTCCGCCGGTACCCACGATTTCAAGCACATCCAGGTTGTGGAGAAGTTTGATACAGTGAGCTCTCATACCTGCTGCGGAAGCTGTGATCTCATCAATTGTCTCTCCTTTTAAAGCTAATGCAGTAAGATAAGCAGACATCTGTACAGGTGTTGCCTGACCGCTCATAATCTCGTCCATTACAGCTTCTGCTTCCGCATAAGCTAAATCCTGTTTCTTTGATAATTTAATAATGGCTTCCTTAATCATTTCTCACTACCTCCATAAAGTTCTCTATCATCACTCTACCGTCCGGTGTCATTACCGATTCAGGATGAAACTGTACTCCGAACACAGGATATTTTGTATGTTCCACTGCCATGACCTCTCCGTCCTCTGACTCTGCTGTCACCTTAAGTTCTGCAGGCAGGGTATCCTTTAACGCTGCCAGAGAATGATATCTGGCTGCTGCAAAGGTATCCGGCAGGCCCTTGAAAAGCTGACTTTCTCCTGTTTTATACATCAATTTTTTCTTTCCATGCATCAGCTCTTTTGCATAGGAAACTGTTCCTCCAAAGGCTTCGCAGATGGACTGATGTCCCAGGCACACACCCAGGATGGGGATTTTTCCTGCAAATTCTTTAATCACCGGAATACAGATACCTGCATCCTCCGGCCTTCCCGGACCAGGGGATAAAATGATGGCTTCCGGTTTCATCTCTGCGATTTCTTCCAGTGTACACTCATCGTTTCTCACTACTTTAATGTCCGGTTCCACTGCACCGATGAGCTGATATAAGTTATAGGAAAAGCTGTCATAATTATCGATCAGTAATATCATTCTAATCCCTCCTGTGCCTGTTCAATTGCCTGTACCACTGCTCTTGCCTTGTTGCAGCATTCCTGAAATTCCTTTTCCGGTACACTGTCTGCCACGATTCCGGCACCTGAACGGATACAGATTTCTCCGTTTTTCTTGTAAACCAGGCGGATGGCAATACAGGTATCCAGATTTCCTGCAAAATCCAGATATCCGATGGCGCCTCCGTAAATGCCTCGTTTGCTCTGTTCCAGTTCCTCGATGATCTGGCAGGCTCTGAATTTGGGTGCTCCGGAAAGGGTTCCTGCCGGAAGGATTGCGTCTACTGCATCCACAGCGTCTTTATCATCCCGGATAATTCCTGTTACTGTGGAGCCCAGATGCATTACATGGGAAAAACGTTCTACGCAGAGATACTTTTCTACTTTTACAGTTCCGATCTTGCTGATCTTTCCGATATCGTTTCTTCCCAGGTCTACCAGCATATTGTGTTCTGCCAGCTCTTTCTCATCTTTCAGAAGTCCCTCTTCAAGTTCTTTATCCTCTTCTCTTGTCTTTCCTCTTGGTCTGGTTCCTGCCAGAGGGAAGGTACTTAAGGTGCCATTTTCCAGCTTCGCAAGGGTTTCCGGGGAAGCACCTGCCAGTTCAATGTCATCACTGGAGAAATAAAACATATACGGAGAAGGATTAGATGCCCGAAGAACCCGGTAAGTATCAAACAGACTTCCTGTTGCTTTCGCACGCATGGGATTGGAAAGTACCACCTGGAAAATATCACCTTCTCTGATGTAATGTTTGGCTTTCTCCACCATCTCTGCATATTTTTCTTTCGGAAATTTCGGCTGTATTTCTGACTGAAGTCTCAGCGGTTCAAATTCCATATGCTCCCCGTTTCGGATCAGCTGCGCCATTTCCTCCAATTTCTTTACTGCTTCCTCGTAGGAGGCTTCCAGATCATCTGCCATCACACCTGTGATCAGAAGTACTTTCTGTCTGAAATGGTCAAATACGATCACCTGATCAAAAAGCATTAAATCCATGTCCCTGAAATCCTGCTGTTCCCTGTCCTCCAGTTTCAGCTTTGGTTCACTGTATTTGATATAATCGTAGGAGAAATATCCTACCAGACCGCCTGTAAAAGGAGGCATCTTTTCCATTACCGGAGTTTTATATTTCCGGATGATTTCTCTGAGAGTATCACCGGGATGTGTGACCTGCCTTACGGTTTCCTCTGTTTTTCCCTCAGCATCGGTTGTCCGGATCTTCAATGTTCCGTCTGTACAAATAATCTCCATGGACGGTTCATACCCCAGAAAAGAATACCTGCCCCACACTTCTGTCTGGCTGGCACTTTCCAGCAGGTAACAATGGCGGCTGGCTTTTCGCAAAATGCGCATTACCTCTACCGGTGTATATCTGTCTGCATAAAGTTCTCTGCACAGAGGAATACGACGATATTCTTTTGTCTGTGCAAGCTGCCTGATGGTTTCTGATGTTGGATACATGGAAACACCTCCTGTGATTAATTCAGTTTCTGCCAGGAACATAAAAAAGCCCGTCCTTGACAGAATTATCTTTTCTGTCAAGGACGAGCGTATATACTTCACCCGCGGTGCCACCTTGATTTACGGTTTGAACCGTACTCTTTGCGAAATACCTTCATATTCCCGGCAACTGACGTATGCCTCACGTCACAGGATACTTAGTCTGCTCTGTAATCTTCAACCTTTCACTGTGCCCTCAGCGGCCCATTTGGCAGACTGCATTTCCACCCGGCTCTCACCTTCCCGGATTCTCTGTGTGCGCATGACTGCTTTGACTTCCGCTTCATCGGTTTAATCTGTTAAATTTACACTTAATTTACCACCGTAAACTATATTTGTCAACCCTGAATTTCATTTTCAATAACATATTTTTATCATTATCAGTTACTGTTCACTGGTAATATCCCGCGAGGTGTTTTTTGTGAACGAAGGCCACAGAAAACCCGAGACATACCGCGCGAATTTATGCGAATAGCATAAATTAAGTTTGCAAAGCAAACGATACTCCTTAGGCTTTGCACAAGGAGGTTCATATTTCCTGCATCGCGAAGCGTGTTACTGGGCACGGAGTGAACAGTAACCATTACCAGGAAATTCATTACAGATATCTGCAGTCTGTTTTCGCCACATACATCTGCACCAGATAATCATTCACTATAATCTGAATAAAAGCGCAAAACCAGATATTCCCAGTTTCGCGCTTTTTATTGTTTTACTTATTCACTTTCGAACAATTCCAGTGTGCCAACAAGTTGATTCTGCTGCTATTTCTTCTGTGCCTCTTTTTTCTTAATGTCAAGAATCTCTTCTGCAATCTCAACTTCGGATTTCTCATCTGGTGGAAGCACAATATTCAGAATGATTGCAAACAGTGCTGCAGGTACAATTCCTGAACCACAAAGATCAGTGTGATCGCCTGCGGCATATGTGCAAGAACTGCTGAGTTTGCCCCAAGTCCATAGCCAAGACCAAGTGCAACGGAGACAATTGTTACGTTTCTCGGAGTTACCGGCCATTTTGTGATAAGCTGGATACCGCTGACAACAATAGATGAGAACATCATAACTGCCGCACCGCCCAGTACACTCTGAGGCATGATGGAGATCAGTGCTGCAAGCTTAGGAAACAGACCACATGCGATAAGGAAAATACCGCCTGTTGCAATTGAGAAACGATTTACAACCTTATTCATTGCAACCAGACCTACGTTCTGGCTAAAAGAAGTATTCGGAAGTACGCCAAATACTGCTGCCAGTGAAGATCCAAGGCCATCACACATAACGCCGCCGGAAAGCTCTTTGTCTGTAGCTTCTCTTCCAAGACCGCCCTCTGTGATACCGGAAATATCACCGACAGTTTCTACAGCTGTTACAATAAACATGATGCAGATCGGAACGATTGCCCTTGCATCAAATACCCATTTGACAGGCATGATCTTCGGCACTGCAAACCAGGATGCGCTTGCTACTTTATCCCAGTTAAGAACCCAGGATTTGGTAGCTTCTACTGTTGCACCTGCATCATCCACATAGGTAAATGTGGTAGGAAGAACTGCTGCCATAATACTTACCAGCACATATCCAACGATAATACCGATCAGAATTGATGCAAAGCTTGTAAATCCTTTTGTTCCATGTTTTAATACGACAATTACAACCAGAACTACAAAACCTACAAACAGATTCTCCAGAGAACCGTAGTCCTTAGCGGAACTTCCACCTCCAAAAGAACTGATACCAACAGCAATCAGTGAAAGACCGATTGATAATACAACGGTTCCTGTTACAACTGACGGAAAAAATTTTCTCAGTGGTTTCAGGAAGCTTCCCAGTACAGTTTCAAAAAGACCGCCGATAAAGGATGCCGCCATGATCGCACCATACGCAACCACTCCATTACCCATGACTCCTGCAACACTCTGGCATACGCCAATGAAACCGGAACTGGTTCCCATAACGATGGGGAGTTTACCACCCACAGGTCCTACGGTAAATACCTGAACCAATGTTACAATACCTGCAATCAGCATGGCATTCTGCAGAAGTGCTACCTGCAGTTCTCCGCCGGCTCGATTCCACAGGCTGCTGTGATGATCAGAAGCGGTGTAAGATTACCTACGAACATAGCCAGCACATGCTGCAAACCAAGAGGAATCGCCAGCTTCAGTGGCGGCCTTCCATCAAGGTCGTAGGGTGTTACTGTGTTTTTCTCTTGTTTCTCCATTCCTTTCCCTCTCTTTCGTGAATGTTGATGTGATTCGGCAAAAGGTTTTACAATAGCGATTTTTCCTATAATCAAAAACAAGGCAGTTATCCTTTTTTGAATAACCACCCTGTTATCATTTCATACTACTGTCATTACAATGAACTTTTGCTTTCACCTTTTTGCATTATAAAGGATTTTGGGGATTATGGCAATAGTAAAAAGAAATTTTGTATATTTTTGTATGAATATGCCGGCAACATAAAAAAGCCTGTAAACCTTCACTCGATTTACAGACTCATCTTTCGTGTAGTAGCGAGAGGGGGATTCGAACCCTCGACACCACGGGTATGAACCGTGTGCTCTAGCCAACTGAGCTATCTCGCCATTTTCTTTTAAGATATGGAACCTATAGGGCTCGAACCTATGACCCTCTGCTTGTAAGGCAGATGCTCTCCCAGCTGAGCTAAGATTCCATATTTGTTGGCGACAGATTTCTCTGTCAAGTAGCG
>ENA-OQBT01000361-OQBT01000361.1-human-gut-metagenome-genome-assembly--contig:-NODE-361-length-29256-cov-3.851969_pt1 | contig 29256 bp, 27 predicted proteins | sample MGYA00242749_ERZ504557 | MGnify/ENA primary metagenome ERZ504557 (study PRJEB26092, sample SAMD00036243) | human gut metagenome | host: Homo sapiens | study: EMG produced TPA metagenomics assembly of... | reverse complement strand
TTCTCTAACCCTTATTGTGCGGCAGAACGCGGCTTGATTGATGAAGTGATTATGCCCCGTGACACCCGCTATAAACTCATTCAGCTTTGGAAATGTGTCACAACAAAAACCAAAGCAATCCGCCTAAAAAGCACGGCAATATGCCGTTGTAATTGTTCAATGTGTGTGTATCCCCGCAGAAGTGATTTTTCCGGGGATACTTTTACCAACACATGATGGGAAATTTTAAATATAAAATGATGACTTAGTTAAAAATAAATATATTTCTTAATACTATGGAACTTCTTAAAAACCTCTTTGAAGGATATCCCAATCTTTGGGGCGGAGGTGTAGCACACTCCGTACTCATTCTGTCACTAGTTATCGCCTTTGGAATTATGCTGGGTAAAATAAAAATATCCGGCATCTCACTTGGTGTCACATGGATTCTTTTTGTCGGTATCGTATTCGGCCATTTCAATCTGAATCTGGATGAACACCTGCTACATTTTCTAAAAGAATTCGGTCTTATTTTGTTCGTCTATTCCATTGGTTTGCAGGTGGGTCCCGGTTTCTTCTCAGCCTTTAAGAAAGGAGGATTTACGCTGAACATGTTGGCTATGGGGGCTATTTTTATCAGTGTAGTCATTACTATCATTTTACATTTTACTACCGGAACTCCCATAACCACCATGGTCGGCATTCTCTCTGGTGCTGTTACCAATACTCCCGGCCTTGGTGCCGCCCAACAGGCAAATAGTGATTTAAATGGCATAGATGCACCGGAGATTGCGATGGGATATGCTGTTGCCTATCCTTGGGGGTGGTTGGTGCCATTCTCTCATTGCTTGCACTGAAATACATTCTTAATATCAAAACATCACAAGAAGAAGCCGATGCCGAAAAAGGATTGGGACATTTACAGGAACTGACCGTACGCCCCGTTACATTAGAGATAAAAAATGAAGCAATACATGGGAAGACCATTAAGGAAATACGTCCTTTGGTAAACCGCAACTTCGTCATTTCGCGCATACGCCATCATGACGGACAGCAGGAAGTGGAACTAGTAAATTCAGAAACGATATTACATATTGATGACAAGATTCTGGTTATCTCGAACCCTATTGACATTGAAGCGATTACAGTATTTTTTGGCAAACAGGTAGAAATGGAATGGGAACAGTTAAACAAGAAACTTATCTCACGCCGCATTTTGATAACAAAGCCTGAGTTAAATGGAAAAATGCTCTCACAACTTAAGATACGAAATAACTTCGGTGCGAGCATCACCCGTATCAACCGTTCAGGAGTAGACTTGGTAGCCTCCCCACATTTACAGTTGCAAATGGGCGACCGTGTAACTATAGTTGGTAGTGAACTTGCTGTCACTCATGCCGAAAAGGTTTTGGGAAACTCCATGAAGAGACTGAATCATCCCAATCTTATCCCCATTTTTTTCGGCATCGCATTAGGATGTATCTTGGGAAGTATTCCATTTATGTTTCCAGGTATTCCACAACCAGTAAAACTTGGTCTAGCAGGTGGACCGCTTATTGTATCCATTCTTATCAGTCGTTTCGGTCCTCAATATAAAATGATTACATACACCACGATGAGTGCTAACTTGATGATAAGAGAAATCGGGATTTCCTTATTCCTAGCTTGTGTAGGGTTGGGAGCCGGGAAAGATTTTATAGAGACAATTGTAAATGAAGGTGGATATATTTGGATTATGTATGGAGCTATTATTACGACCGTACCATTAATCATAACGGGGCTCATTGGGCGTTATGCCTGTAAATTAAACTATTATACCCTTATTGGTGTATTATCAGGAGCAAATACTAATCCGCCTGCCTCGCCTATTCCAATGATCTGACTTCATGTGACGCTCCGGCCGTGGGATATGCCACCGTATATCCGCTTGCTATGTTCCTACGCGTACTTACGGCTCAATTATTGATACTCTCATTAAGTTAAACTTTAAAATTCTTTAAATATGTACCAACAAGAAACGATTACCAAAGAACTACATTTACAGTTAAGTGATGAAGATTTGGCACAGTTCGAACTTGATGCCAAAGAAACGGAACGCCTCGGACACATCGGCACCCACATGGATTGCTATATGGAAGCTCCCCGCTATAAAGAATATGTAACAGATGCCGTCGTGGTAGATTGTCGGAACGGACTACCAGCCGACGAATACTTTAATAACTTGGACATAGAAGGTAAAGCATTGGTTTTATATACCGGCAATATGGCAACCAACGACTATGCAACCAAAGACTTCTTTATGTTTGACATGAAGCTTAATTGGGACTCTCTGGCTGCATTACTTTATAACCATCCAAAGTTTATTCTTATTGACTCACATGGGTTAGGCATGTTTTCACAACACCGGTTATTCGATATGGAATGTGAGAAAAACGGTTGTTTTCTTATTATGTGCCTGATGCTTGAAGGAGAAGAAATATTGAATATAAAAAAATTAAAGATTGAAATTGACAAGGAAATGCCTTCCACTGGAAAGCCATGTCGTGTCTATGGATTCTAAAAAAAGAAAAACATAACTTCATTTAAATGGATAAGACAGCCGAAACTTTGATAGATGTCAGTGGATTTATTTCTGAATATTCCGCTCACATGATGGGATGTGGTGTACATACTTCACGAGTGATACGCAGTGCCAATCGCATTGGGGAATCATTCGGTTATATGGTAAAAATCAGTGTCATTCAGAAAAAGAAAAAACGAGATCGAAAAGCAAGTATATCAATTGGTTACTCATAACAATAGTAGCTGTGCTGCTTGGAAGCATGGTAGTAGAACTTGTCCAAAATGTTTAATACCATCCAACTTTTATAAATCATTTCTGATTTTTAAACTAACTCAATGCTGTAATAATTCCAATTTCCATTATCTTTGTTCCCGAATCGGTTCCGAATAGATGTCCTCTATCCGGATTAAAAGGGAATCGGGTGTAAATCCCGGACAGTCCCGCTGCTGTGAAACTCCGATAAAATTTCTGATATGTACCTATTGCCACTGCCTGACTCCACATAACGAGAACGCGGGAAGGCATCGGAAATGAGGAGCCAGTCAGAAGACCTGCCATTCATCAAAGGCCGTTTCTACTCGTGGGGTTAGGGAAGCGGTACGAAAAGATACAATAATTCATACCAACAGCATCTCATGCAAATAATTAAAAGGAATGGGGCAACAGAATCCTACGACAGAGAAAAAATAGCCGTTGCCATACGGAAAAGCTTTGCCAGTACTCAAAAAGAAATAACAGATGAAGCTGTCTACACCATAGTAGACGAAGTGGAACTATTTCTGCATCAAAACGAAGCAAATCGTAGTGTAGAACGCATTCAGGACGAAGTGGAACGTAGTTTGATGGAACATGGCTTTTATGCAGAAGCCAAAAACTATATACTTTACCGTTGGCAACGCACAGAAAGAAGAAAAGCTCTTAGCCAAATCATTACTGGAACCGGTGATGATACTATATCAAATATACTAAAAGAGATACAAAAAGACTTCTCCGGGAAGGAATATAGTCTAACCCTTCTCGCAGAGAAATTCACAAGTTTCTGTAAACCGGATATGACACCCGGGGAACGGTTGGCGGCACTTGTCAAAGCGGCTGTAGAACTGACGACACAAGAAACTCCCGATTGGGAATTCATTGCGGCGCGTCTGCTGAATTTCCGATTAACAAAAAAACTGGCCGAGCAGGCGGAAGCTGCCGGCATCTTTTCATTTTATGATAAATTACGTTACCTCACCGATGAGGGTTTGTATGGTAATTATATCTTAGCCTCCTATACTCCACAAGAGATAGAAACGGCAGCTGGCTTCATGTGTCCTGAACGTGACAAGCTTTTCAATTATTCAGGACTGGATCTGCTTGCCAAGCGTTATCTGATCCGTACCCGTTCACACGAGCCTATAGAATCTGTGCAGGAAATGTATTTAGGGATTGCCCTTCATCTCGCTATGCCCGAAAAACAGGACAGACTGCAATGGGTAAAAAAGTTCTATGATATATTAAGTCGTTTGGAAGTCACAATGGCCACCCCTACCCTGCAAATGCCCGAAAACCTTATCACCAGTTATCCAGTTGCTTCATTGATACAGTGCCCGATAGTCTGGAAGGCATTTACCGCAGTTTAGACAATTTTGCGATGGTAAGCAAATTTGGAGGAGGAATGGGAATGTATTTTGGCAAAGTTCGTGCCGCAGGTGGAAACATACGCGGATTCAAAGGTGTGGCCGGAGGTGTAATCCGATGGATGAAACTGGTGAATGACACTGCTGTAGCCGTTGACCAGTTAGGTATGCGTCAGGGAGCCGTAGCCGTCTATCTGGATGTATGGCACAAAGACTTGCCTGAGTTTCTGCAACTCCGGACCAATAATGGAGATGACCGGATGAAAGCGCACGACATCTTCCCTGCCGTATGCTATCCGGACTTATTCTGGCGTATGGCGAAACAGGATTTAAACCAGCAATGGTATTTATTCTGTCCCAATGAAATAATGACCGTCAAAGGATACTGTCTGGAAGACTACTACGGAAAGGAATGGGAACAGAAATACATGGATTGCGTAAATGACTCCCGACTCTCCAAGCGCTGTATGAGCATCAAAGATATCGTCAGACTGGTACTACGTTCGGCTGTAGAAACAGGTACTCCCTTTACATTCAATCGTGACACCGTGAACCGTGCCAATCCCAATGCACACCGGGGGATCATTTATTGCTCCAATCTTTGCACGGAAATAGCACAAAACATGTCCTCCATTGAAACAGTCTCTACAGAGATATGTACGGAAGATGGTGATACAGTGGTAGTCAAAACTATCCGGCCCGGAGACTTTGTGGTATGTAATCTTGCCAGCCTTTCATTAGGACATTTGCCCTTGGAAGATGAAAAACAAATGAAAGAAAAGGTGGCAACTGTAGTACGGGCATTGGATAATGTGATTGAACTGAACTTTTATCCGATTCCTTTCGCTCAGATTACCAATCATCGCTACCGCAGTATCGGCTTGGGAGTCAGCGGTTATCATCATGCTCTTGCTGTTCGCGGTATTCGTTGGGAAAGCGAGGAACATCTCAATTTTATGGATAAAGTTTTCGAACGTATCAACTATGCTGCTATAGCAGCAAGTAGCGAACTGGCAAAAGAAAAAGGATCCTATCATTATTTTGAAGGTAGCGACTGGCAGACCGGAGTTTATTTTATAAAACGGGGCTACAATTCGCCAGAATGGAAAGCATTGGCTGTAAAAGTTTCCACACAAGGAATGAGAAATGCCTATCTTCTTGCCATTGCCCCCACCAGCAGCACCAGTATCATTGCCGGAACCACTGCCGGAACAGATCCGGTAATGAAACGTTTCTTCTTGGAAGAAAAGAAAGGAGCCATGCTGCCACGTGTTGCACCGGCATTGTCCGATAAGACCTATTGGATATATAAAAGTGCTTATCTGATAGATCAGACATGGAGTATCCGTGCCGCAGGGATCCGGCAGTTACATATAGACCAGGCGCAAAGTCTGAATCTATACATTACCAATGAATTTACCCTGAGACAAGTATTAAACCTGTATTTGCTGGCATGGGAATGTGGCGTAAAAACAATATATTATGTCCGTAGCAAATCGTTGGAAGTAGAAGAATGTGAAAGCTGTGCCTCCTGATCTTTTCGTAAACACTCCAGTACTGAATTGTCATGCTAAAACATTCCTTGTAGGGCGCAAGTATTGCGCCCCTACAAGGAATGAATAACAAATTTATTTTTAATATACAGCCTTGAGTTAGCAGTAAAACAAGAAGACAGAATATAAAACAACAATAAATCATGAATACAATAAAATTAAAAAAGAATGCCCTTTTCAATCCTGAGGGAGATACCGACCTCCGGCACAGAAGAATGATTGGAGGAAACACCACCAATTTGAATGATTTCAATAATATGCGCTATAAATGGGTTAGTGACTGGTATCGTCAGGCTATGAATAATTTTTGGATTCCCGAAGAAATCAATCTCACCCAAGATACCAAGGATTATCCTCACCTGGACCAGGCAGAACGCACCGCCTATGATAAAATCCTGAGTTTTTTAGTGTTCCTTGATTCTTTACAAAGCAATAATCTGCCCACCATCAGCGAATACATCACAGCCAATGAAGTTAATCTATGCCTCCATATCCAAGCCTTTCAGGAATGTGTACACAGCCAAAGCTACAGTTACATGCTGGATTCTATCTGTAGCCCCGAAAAGCGTAACGAGATCCTTTACCAATGGAAGACAGACGAACACCTGCTGAAAAGAAATACTTTTATAGGCAATTGCTATAACGAATTCCAGGAAAGTCAGGATGGATTCACATTGATGAAAACCCTTATCGCCAATTATATATTGGAAGGAATCTATTTCTATAGCGGATTCATGTTTTTCTATAACTTGAGCCGTAATGGAAAAATGTCAGGTTCCGCACAAGAAATCCGATATATCAATCGAGATGAAAACACGCATCTGTGGTTATTCCGCAACATTATTCTGGAATTAAAGAAAGAAGAACCGGATTTATTCACTCCCGATAAAGTAAAAATATATGAATACATGATGCGTGAGGGGGTCAAGCAGGAAATAGAATGGGGACAATATGTGATAGGAGACAATATACAGGGACTCAACCGGAAAATGATAGAAGATTATATTCAATATTTAGGCAATCTCCGTTGGAGTAGTTTAGGTTTTGGCCCTCTGTACGAAGAAAACCATAAAGAGCCGGAAAGCATGCACTGGGTATCTCAATATTCTAATGCCAATATGGTAAAGACTGATTTTTTTGAAGCAAAGAGTACGGCTTATGCCAAAAGTACAGCTTTGGAAGATGACTTATAACCCATTTACAAAATATATTTTGCTCCGCATCTTAAACCCATTAAGATACGGAGCAATAAATGGCCTGACAGAAACATTTCCATTAAAGACTATCAATAAACAGCTGCCGCCACCTCTTTCACATTCTCCACCGCACCCACTGTATAAAAATGTATTCCCGGAACTCCATATGCTATCAGTTCCCGGCATTGATTGACACACCACTCTATGCCTAATGCACGCGCTTCTTTATCATCCTTGCATTTTATTGCTTCCACGACCAGTTCCTGTGGTAAATCCACATTGAACGTTTTGGGAATAACGCTAAGCTGTGATAGTTTGGAAAAAGGTTTGATACCCGGTACGATAGGAACATTAATCCCCTCTTTTCTTGCACGCTCCACGAAGGCAACGTATTTTTGGTTATCATAAAACATTTGTGTCACTACATAATCGGCTCCGGCTTCCACTTTCTTTTTTAACCAATATAAATCTTGTTCTATATTAGGAGATTCCTCATGCTTCTCCGGATAACCTGCCACACCATAACGAAAAGGAGTTAAAGGAGCCTGAATAGGTGTTCCATCAATAAATTTTCCTTCATTAAAAGCATTAATCTGCTCTTCCAACTCCAAAGCATGGGCATAACCGTTTTTCTCGGGAACAAAAGAAGATTCATCTTTTGCCTTGTCTCCCCGGAGTACCAACAGATTAGTAATACCTAAAAATTGCAAATCAAGCAATATATATTCCGTGTCTTCACGTGAAAACCCACTGCACAAAATATGCGGCACAACAGTGATATCATATTTATTATGTATAGCCGCAGCCACCGCCACCGTACCCGGACGCCGCCGATAACGATTACGTTCATATAACCACCCCCCAACTCGCGATACACATATTCGCTGCGATGAGTGGTAATGTTGACATAAAGAGGATCAAATTCCCGTAATGTATCTATTGTAGCATATAGTTTTTCAATTCCAGTACCTTTCAACGGTGGAAGAACCTCGAAAGAAAATGCTGTTTTCTTTTCCTTATTTATCAACTCAGCAATACCCATCTTTTTTGACCTTTTTACTTATTAATTCCGATAAATCCATATAGCGGATAGTTATATAGGAGATTTATCTTTATATTAATCACATTTCAGATTTATTTCTCCACAAAGATAGGAATAGCAGATTTTACATCCAATAAAGCATTCCAATTTAGATAATTATTCTAAATAAAGTGTATCAAAAGAATTATTATCTAAAATAACCTGTTCGAAAGCCCTATAATAGGTTATTTATTCTATGACGCAAATTGCCGGGAGAGGAGCGCTATCCGTCCTCTCCGGCAATGATATATACAAATTAAAAACTCAATTTCACTCCGGCAAAGTAAGAACGTGGCATACCCGGCCCATAAATATAACCGGAATCACGTTTTGCCCCCCGGTCAAAATCACTTTGATACGCATTAAAAATATTATGTACTCCGGCATTTACTTGCATGGTTATGCCTTTATACAAATTGAAGTCATAACCGGCTTTCAGATTCAATTCAAAGAAATCAGGTGTATTCACTGCAATGTCCTTATCAATAAAACCAGCTTTATGCTCTACCATCATACTACCGGTATAAGTACCGGACAATGCAATAGTCATCGGTACGAAAGGATTGTATGACAAAGTGAAATATCCATAAGTATCCGGAGTACGGAACATTTTTTTCTCCATCGGCACCGTTTCATCATCACTCCATGCACGTGCCTGCTTGTATTCAGCCTTCTGCATGGTAACGCCGGCCTGCAATTGAAGTAAGGAACGATAAGCAATCTTTCCTTCCAAAGTCAAACCATACACTTTGGCTCCCTTCTCGTTATACCGTTCATTGATAATAATACCGTCACGCTCCCCTATCTGGCGTAAGGCAAATACATCGGAAAGCAAAGTATAAAAACCTTCTATAAGCAAGTTTCCTTGGAAATCTCCCCAACGATGATACAAATCTCCCGATATGCTCAGACTTTGTGATTTTTCTTCTGTCAAGTCTTTTGCCAGTTCAATCATAGACACTGTCCCACCTACATTTTCTATATGTAAATCTTCATCAAAAGCCTGAGGCGCACGGAATCCGAAAGAATAACTGGCACGCAGATTCATATTCTCAGTCGGATTGTAACGAAGATTAGCACGCGGACTAAAGATCACATGATCCACCATATTATGTTTGTCCAAACGTCCTCCAAGTAAAAAACTCCATTGCTTATTCTTCCATTCATTTTGGAAAAATGCACTGGCTATACGGACTTCTTGTTTGGTATAACGGTTATATCCCCACATATCATCCGTCAAGTTATCCTGGTTATATTCCAAACCTCCGGTAAAATCGGCAGGCATAAAAAAGCATTTATCAAAACTATAGATATACTGCGATCCTGTGACCCAGGTAAAATCCGTGGTCGCGCCATACGCATTCACATCTTGTCCTCCACCATAATAACTGTCGCGTCCTGTATACTGTGCAGAGGCATATACACTCAGCCGCTGTTTCTCATCAGGAGAGAATAATCAAATTTCGCTCCCCCGCTATTGATAGTATGCTGCAATTGTTCGGCTATATCCGCTTCATGGGGAGGACGGTTCAACTTATTCCCGCCACGACGGAACTCACTGAGATGATGATATTCAAAAGTCAGTTTTGAATACGTGCTTGTTTTAATAAAAGAACGAAAACCTACTGTCTGATTTTTCAGTTTTGGCAATTCGGTGTATCCATCTCCGTCACTGTCATAACCGCTTCTTTCTCTGTTCTGTCCAAAAATATACAATCCTGCTTTATGATTATCAGTCACTAATGAAGCGTTCAGTGTCGTATTATTGTCCCAAGAAGAAGTACCTCCTATACCTGTCAGGGTATGTGTCAATTGTCCTGAATTCCGTACAGGCTCCTTAGTGATAATATTAATGGTTCCCGCAATGGCTGAAGAGCCGAACAATGCCGAACCTCCTCCGCGCATCACTTCTACACGCTCAATCATATTGCAGGTATCTGTTCCAATCCATATACACCGGCCAAAGCACTGAATATAGGACGCGAGTCGATCAATATCTGCGTATAAGGCCATCCAACCCATTGATACGTACTTGTTGGAAACCACAGTTCTGACAATTATTTTCCACACGCACTCCGGGTTGGAAATTCAGCCTTGCGACAATGTAGAGGAATTTGTATTTTCAAACACTTTCACATCCATTACGTTTACCAAAGTAGGTGCCATACGGCGGGTGGTCTCACTACGATTGGCAGACACCACTACTCCATCCAACGCTATCAGATCCTCTTCTATCTCGAAGTTCTCCTCCAAAGTTTTCCCTTTTCTTAAAGTTACTTTCCGGCTGACTGTCTTATAACCGACAGCACTTACCTCCATGGTAAATTCTCCTTCAGGCAGATTTTTAAGAAAATAGTGTCCACTGGCGTCAGTCATAGTCCCTATGGTAGTTCCTTTCAGCGATACACTGATAAAAGAGAGGTGTTCTTTCGTACTCTTATCTAATACATGTCCTATAATATTTGCATCAGACTTATTCAATTCATTGGCGTGCACAGCCAGTGACGAGAGTAAAAAGCATACTACTCCCATCAAGAAAAAAATGTATTTCTTCATGTGTTCTTGTTCTGTTTATTTATGAATAAAAGGATAGCGGTCAGAAGAACGAATCCGTATGCACATAATGGCAACGGAAAACATTCTACTAACGTGAAAATTCTTTATTTAATAAACAACAGGAGGCGCACGCAAATAAATGCCGCAACAAGCTTTTGCCGGTTTAATGTGTTCTACAATCGGAGTAGCCAGCAAGCATAGCAATACTAATAAGATTGATGCGGAAAATGGTGTGAGCAAACTATCGGAAGCAGCGAAAGAAGAGAGGAAGAAAATTGTTTCCAATTCCACCTCCGTATGTTGATGCTCCCCTTTAAACGGATGCGAATGTACGATGATTACCCCATTTACCACATGCGAGTGAGTAAAAAGGGTGATCCCTCCCAAATAGGCAATAAATATCAGCGGAAGGAAGAGCTTTAGAATATGAATCAAATATTTCTTCATCGTAACGGGGACAAAGATAGAACTATTTCCAATAGCAGTCAATACCTATTAATAGTAGTTATGGATTTAAAACCGGAAACAAGCCTCTCATCCTGCCAAAGAAAATGCCCATTCGTCCTTAGTTGTCCCTTCCTTATATATTAAGAAGCCTATAAATCAGTATCAAACATCACAAAAATGTTTCTTTTATTTTCAGAATCCCAAAAGATTTTAAAATAAACCCTACCTTTGCATCAGATTTGGTGATGTAAGTACTTTCCGTATTTGCATAAAAGGGAATTCGGTTATAGAATCCGAAGCAGTGCCCGCTACTGTGAAGCCCGTCCAATGAAAAGCAACTCTCGCCATGCCACTGTTTCCTTTGTAAGAAATGGGAAGGCGCTTTTCAGGGTGAAGCCAGGAAACCTGCCAAGTCTGAACATAGATAATTCACGCTTTCCCGGGGCCAGGAAAGCTAATTATTAATTCTTAAATTATTTCGATGAAAAAGAAATGTTTACTGACAGCCTTATTCGGCAGCAATGGTGTGTGTGCATCCGCCCAGATATCGTTAAGTGGAAAAGTAGTGGATGCCCGTACAGGAAAGCCGGTGGAAGGCGCTAACGTACGTTTGGAACAAACTACAATAGGATGTGCTACCAATCCTAAAGGAGAATTTTTGTTGAAAGACATCAAAGAGGGGACGTATACCCTGCGTACCAGTTGCCTGAATTATGCTCCTGTTACTCAGAAAGTCAGTCAAAGTCAAAAAGAAATGGTGATAAGGCTGAAAGGTACCACTTTCAACATGGATCAGGTAGTGGTAACCGGAACCGGAACTCACCACAAGCTGAAAGACAGCCCTGTACCCGTAGAGGTCATTTCCCAACGTGACCTGCAAAATGCCAATCCATCCAGTTTCCAGGATGCTTTGGTGAAACTGGTTCCCTCTATCTCGGTGCAAACCACCGCTATGGGAACAACCCTATACGTAAACGGACTGCCTGATAAATACCTCCTCGTATTAATTAACGGTAAAAAAGTAGCCGGAGATATTTCGGGGTCTATAGATTACGACCGGATCAATATGGATGCCGTAAAACGTATTGAAGTATTAAAAGGAGCATCTTCCGCCCTTTATGGCAGTGACGCCATCGCAGGAGTAATCAATATCATTACCGATGATCCTAAATCTGCATTGAATGTATCTTCCAATACCCGTGTAAGTTCTCACGGACGAATTTCAGAATCAGTCAACGCAGACGCCAATGATGGAAAATTATCCGCACACTTGAACTATAATTACCGCACTTCGGATGGATGGCAACTGAATCCGTATGAGGAAAGCAAGGGAGAACTGGTGGAAACCACAAAGAAACCGGTCTATAAAAATCATTCGCATAATGTGAGCCAAACCTTGAGCTACGCAGCCACAGAGCGTTTAAGCCTTCATTTAAACGGTAATCTTTTTATCAGCGAAAACGACCGTACCGGAGCTTACGATTACAACAACCGGCATCAGTCCTATACAGTGGGTGGAACAGCCAAATATCTGTTGGCTAAGCGGGCTTCATATATAGAAGGGAATATAAGCACCACCAATTTCCGTTCTTTTTATGACTATATAAATGATGCAAAAACGCATAAAACCGGTGATGAAGTCCTCAGTAAAGACCAGACTTACACCAATGCCAATCTAAAAGGTGTATTCAAGACTCACGAGAACAATACACTTTTTACCGGACTGGACTATGTATTCGAAGGCTTGGAGCCGACTGAAACCAGCAAGATGCTGAATAATGAATACCAAAGTGTTTATACACTGGCAGCATACGTACAGGACGAAGTAAAACTACTGGATGCAATCAGCGTAGTAGCAGGTATACGATATGCCTATAATGAAAAGTTTAAAAGCCAGTTCACGCCCAAACTATCCTTGATGTACCAATATTCAGGACTGAATGTACGTGCATCTTACGCTGCCGGATTCCGTTCACCTACCTTGCAACAAATGTATGCCGTTTCTGAAAGCCGTGGACAAATCACTGTCGGAGACCCTGGCCTGGACCCGGAAAAGAGCAATTTCTATAATTTGAATATAGAATACAATCATCGCTTGTTCTCCATTGCCGCTTCCATTTATCAGAATGACCTGAAAGACAAGATCGAAGCGGAAGATATAGGAACAACACCCGAAGATATTGAAAACGGTATCACTCGCAGACGCCAGTACCGCAATATAGAAAAGGCACGTGTGAAAGGCTTTGACATAGGTTTTTCAGTCCGTCCCTTCACAGGCTTCATGTTCGGAGCAAACTATATTTACACGGACGGGCGCAACCGTACAGAAGACATCCGTTTGGAAAGAACAGTACGTCACTCGGGTAATTTCAATGCCAGTTGGCGAAAAACATGGAATGATTATACATTCAATATTGCAATCAACGGACGCTATCAAGGTACACGCTGGTCTAAAACTTACGGTGACGCCCCCGCCCACCAGCTTTGGGATATCAACACACGCCATTCATTCAATTTAAAATCTGTTGCTCTGGAACCCGCCGTCGGAGTTGAAAACATTTTCAATTACACAGATGACCGTCCTTATAACAGTAATTATGCAACTCTGACACCGGGACGCTCTTTCTATGTCAGTCTGCTGGTTCGTTTCAAGCAATAAAACTATTTTTAGCATGGCTTCTAAAACCAGACTTGTCTATCTGCTCATAACAACTTTCTGCCTGGCAGGTTGCGGCTATAAAAGCCGCAACCCAGTGAGTGAAAACGGGCTATCTTCCGCAGATACCATACAAACAGCCTTGGCCCCCCGTTATGCCAAAGGCTTCAAAATAACTGTTCGTCCGGATGGAGTAAAGCTTCTGTCCATCTCGGAGCCGAACAATAACCATGCAATACCCGAACTTTTCGCCTTAGTTCCTAAAGGAACAAAAGCCGAGATACCCGATGGCTATACCGTTATTCCGACTCCGACAGACAGAGTAATCTGCATGACCACGCCGCAACTGGCAGGTTTTACCGGTCTGAATGCTTATGACAAAGTGGTAGCGACAAGTACCACCCGCCGGATGCAGAATAAGGAATGGCTTGCCCGATTAAAAGACGGACGGGTGAAAAAGATAGGAATGGAAGGAAACTTTGATACGGAAATTATCATTGCATCCCAACCCGATATCATTTTCGTATCTCCCAACCGCCGGGGAGGGTATGAAGTGATGAAAGAGCTGAACATCCCTCTGGTCCCCTATTGGCATTCAAGGAAACATCACCATTGGGGCTGTCCGAATGGATCAAGGTAGCAGGTATGTTTATCGGTAAAGAGGAAGAGGCATGCCAATTATTTGCACAAATGGAACAACGCTATAACCTATTGAAAGCCAAAGTTTCCAATGTAAAACAGCGTCCCAGTGTATTCAGCGGAGAAATGAGAAGAGGTACCTGGTATGTACCCGGAGGACAAAGTTTCTATGCCGCTTGTTCGCCGACGCAGGGGCCGATTACTTTATGAAGGATAATCCTGAAACAGGAGGTGTACTCATGGATTTTGAAACCGTATACGCCAAAGGATATAATGCCGGCTACTGGAGAGTGATGAATGGTTATAAAGGAGAATTCTCTTATGAAGCATTAAAAGCTTCCAATCCACAATATGCTGATTTCCGGGCTTTTAAAGAAAAGAAGGTTATTTATTGCAATCTGGAATGGATACCTTTGTATGAGAATCTTCCCCTCTCACCCGATGTTCTTCTGAGTGACATGATAAAAGCTTTTCACCCGGAACTACTTCCCGATTATCATCCTGTGTTTTATTCGCTTCTGGAAAAAGAATAAGTATTCCAGTTCTCATGCTTATGGTAACAAACAGTTTAATCCGGCTTATCTATTTCACTATTACAAAAATGGCTGAAGTCTTGGACTTCAGCCATTCCGTAAAACGGTTATCCTAATATACCGGCAATATCCTCCGCCATCTGCTTGTCAGTCAACCTGTTGGCTTTCATCAGCTCATCCAGATTATAGCGGTCTGCAAATTCTTTACGAAGTCCGTAATTCAGCACCCGCATTTCAGAATTACCATAATAACGCGCTATCTTCTCGCCGAATCCTCCATCCAGCACCCCGTCTTCCAACGTTACGACAATACGATGCCCCACTTTCAACTCTTCCAGCATCGGTTCGTCAAGCCCTGTTATGTAACGGGGATTAATCAAAGTAGCCTCAACACCCGACTCTTCCCGGAGCTTATTCTTCAAAGCCTGTCCCAAATCATAGAAAGAACCCAATGCAAGAATAGCGACAGTTTCTCCCCTAGCTGTCATTTTGTAGCGGTTTAACTCGCTATAATCCGTGTCAAACTCTTCCTTACGATGCACCACTGCCGCTCCCGGCACACGGATAGCAACGGGATATTCCGTCTGGCGGACAGCCCATTCCAACATAGCAAAATACTCTTCGGAACACGTAGGAGCCAAATAAACCATATTCGGGATATTGCTGATAAGCGGAATATCAAAGAAACCCAGATGAGTCACATCGTTCATTCCAGCTACTGTCCCCATAAACACAGTGATCACCGCCGGATTTCCATTGATACACAAATCCTGAGACAACTGGTCATAGCAACGCTGGATAAAAGTACTGTAAACCCCGTACACCGGACGTCCGCCACCGGCAGCGATACCCGATGCCAATGCCACGGCATGTTCCTCGGCAATACCTACATCCACAAACTGACGCCCTGCCTGTTTCCGGCGTTCAGGAGTAAAACCTATCACAGTAGGAGTACCCGAACTGATGGCAACAACCGTGTGGTCCTCCTTCATCTTCTCCAACAAAAACTTCCCGGTCAGGCTATGGTAATCCTCCATACCGCTGCAATCCACCTTCGGCTTACCCGTTTCCAGATCGAAAGGCATCTCCCAATGAAATTCCTCCCGGTCGGCTTCTGCCGGAGCGTATCCCTTTCCTTTCTGTGTGTGAATATGAACCACTGTGGGACGTGATGTATCTTTCACCTTGCAAAAGCCGCAATCAAAGACGGAATATCATTCCCCTCTCCCACATAAAGATAATCCAACCCCAGAGAACGGAAGAAATTACAGGACGACCGTCCCTCCGTATCGCGCAGTTCCTTCAGGTTCTGATAGAGCCCACCGTGGTTTTCGGCAATGGACATTTCATTATCATTAACCACTATAATAAGGTTGGTTCCCATTTCTCCCGCATTACTCAGACCTTCATAAGCTTCCCCGCCGCTGAGCGATCCATCCCCTATCACGGCAATGATATTCTCGTGTCCGCCTTTCAGATCTCTGGCTTTGGCAAGACCGCAAGCCAGACTGACAGAGGTGGAAGTATGGCCGATAGTGAAAAAATCGTGCCCGCTTTCCCGGGGATTGGTGTATCCGGACACCACATCATAATCCTCCGGATTCAGGAAAGCATCCTTACGCCCGGTCAGCATCTTATGTGTATAACTTTGATGGGATACATCATATACCATCTTATCCGTCGGTGAATTGAATACATAGTGCAATGCTATTGTAGCCTCCACCATTCCCAGATTAGGTCCCACATGCCTCCGTGAGCACTTAACTTGGTCAATAATGCATTGCGGACTTCACCGGCCAACTGTCTTAACTGTTCCGCAGAAAACCGTTTTATGTCTTGCGGAGAATTTACTTGTTCAATATACATCGTTCTACCTATTAAATGATTTCATCTGTTGTCTTACTTCATTCCGATGCGAACAAAGCCGCTTTCATTTCACAATGCAAAGATAAGCCAGACCCCATTCATTCTTTGTAGATAAATTACAGATAGAATTACCATTTTTACAGAAAGGAACTGTATCACAAAAACATGGTATTGCAACCCGGTTATCAATTCTGCGAGAGCCGGTAATCACTGGGGGCGACACCTGTTATTTTCTTGAAAAGCACACTGAAGCACTGCACATTAGGATAGCCTAACTTCCGTGCCACAGCAGCAGGCGTATGACCGTCCTGCAACAACATGTGCCTGGCTATATCCAGCCGCTTCAGTTGCAAATATTCCTCCAAAGTCTTGCCGGTTTCAAATTTCAGCAGATCATTGAAGTAAGCGACAGACAAATCAAGCTCTCCCGCCATATAGCCGGATGTGGGCAACTTGCCGCCTTGCAACCTTCCGGATGCGATATATTCCACAAACAAACGTTCCATGTTTTCCAAAAGAGCCTTGTTCTTATTCTCACGGGTAATAAACTGGCGCTCGTAATACCGGGTGCAATAATCCAACAGAAGTTCTATATGCCGGGAAAGAATAATACTGCTATGAGTATCAATGGGATGATGCAACTCATCCTCTATATTCGAGAGGCAACACGTCACTTTCTCTGTCTCACGCCGCGAAAGATGCAGCGCTTCTTCCTTGCGATAATGGAAAAAGGTATAATTTTTAATATGATTCTTCAGTGAGGTGCGGAACAACAGGTCAGGATGAAATGCCAAAAGATATCCTTTATCCGGCAACGTATTCTCCTTACTCATACGAAAGATCTCGCCGGGAGTGAGAAACACCATGGTAGCATTGGAGTAATCATAGTATTTCCGTCCGCAGCAGCAACAACCGCCCGGACAATCCTCAATCAGCAAGACAGCATAGAATTCAAACTTCACCGCATCCTCTTCCAATGAAGGATTCTCCAGATTGATGATGCCCACCTGCGGATGCAATGTCTTGCAACCCAGACAGCGGTTACATTCATATACAGTCCTCAAGTCCAACATAGTCTCTTGCATTGCTTGTTACGACAGAATACTATAAAAGAAGGTTTTGTGCCCGATATTCATTCGGTGTACAGCCCACACGCTTCTTGAACAACCGGCAGAAATGCTGCGGATATTGAAATCCCAGTGAATAGGCTACCCTACTGACGGTTTCTCTCCTGTCGGACATCCGTTCCTTTGCCAGTTCTATCACTTTTTCCTGAATATATTCCTGTGGAGTCTTGCCGGTTTCCTTCTTGAACATATCCCCGAAGTAGTTGGATGAAAGGCACAGTTTGTCAGCAAAGTATTTCACGGTAGGCAATCCGTCACGCTCGGCAAGTTCGCCCTCAAAATAATCGTCAAGCAACCCTTCAAAGCGTGTCAACACATCACGGTTCGAATGACTGCGGGTGGCGAACTGACGTTCATAAAAACGCATACAGTAATTAAGAAGCAGTTCTATATAGTTTACCAGCAAGGTCTTACTGTGCTTGTCCACTCCCCGTTCCAGTTCCATACGGATAATCTTCAGGCAATCTGTCATAATATTGCGCTCATCTTCCGAAAGGTGCAGTGCCTCGCTCACTTCATACGAAAAGAAGGTATATTTCTTTATTGTTTTTCCAAGCGTGGTCCCCCGTAACAAATCCGGATGAAAAAGAATTCCAAGCACATTCAACTGCACACGGTCGGTGGTCAATGTGGTTTCCGTTGTTTGTCCCGGAGCAAAACATACTACGGTTCCCTCCTGATAGTCATAACTCCGACGCCCGTACTTGATATCACAAGCTTTCTCCAATTTCAGATAAAGTGCATAAACACCATAGTTCCAGTGCACATAGTCCATCTGCCGGGTAGCCTTGTTCAAATCAATGACACTGACCAACGGATTCAGTGTTTCAAGTCCGTATAGACTGTTATATTGGTCCACACTGTCTAAATTTAATATTTTATCCATCATTCTAACTTGTTTAATGCCTGCTAAAATATAGCTTTTTCAGTTATTTGAATAATACGGTTACAAAAATAGGAGGTTATCCGGACAAGGTTATAACCCCAATTACGGATTATTTTACCTTAGTTACTGAATCTTATCCCATCCGGGAATAAAAAGAAGAGCCGGAATGTTCCTGCCGGACTACCCCTCCATATTATATGGCAGAATCTGTAATTAAGGTTAGGATACCCGTAATTTATCTACAAAGAACCCAAGCAAATATACCTAAATTTGCAACATCATAAAATATTAAAACGTATATTTGAACCAAATAACATAAATCGTATGAAAAGACTCGGATTATTTATGACGGTAATCATGATACTGTGTATTACCGTAAACGCACAGAAACAGAGCAACAGAACATTAGTAGCTTACTTCTCGGCAACAGGTACAACAGAGAAAGCCGCCAAACAGGTAGCGGAGGTGACAGGCGGAGCCCTCTACGAAATACAACCTGCAAAGAAATATACCTCCGCCGACCTGGACTGGCACGACAAATCCTCGCGCAGCAGTGTGGAAATGGCAGACGCCCTGTCACGTCCCGCATTGCGTTCCCAGCCAAAAACTTGGCAGCCTATGATACCATCTATATCGGTTTCCCCATTTGGTGGAACCTGGCTCCAAGAATCATCAACAGTTTTATAGAAAAAGGTGATTTCACAGGCAAGATCCTCATTCCATTCGCTACCTCGGGTGGAAGCCGCATTTCTAACGCCGAACAAGAATTAAAGAAAGCCTATCCCAACCTGAACTGGCAGAAAGGCAGGCTGATGAACGGTGCTACCAAAGAAGAGATTAAACAATGGACTAAAAAATAAATAGTATGAGAAAGAATTTAGGAGCAAAACCTTTTACCTATCCGCAACCGGTATTTATCATCGCCGCATACGATGAAAACGGTATTCCCAATGCCATGAATGCGGCTTGGGGCGGTATCAGTGAGATGAATGAAATCAGTATTTGTATCAGTGAAGGTCACAAGACAACGGCCAACATTCTGAAACGCAAAGCATTCACAGTGAGCATGGCAGAAGCCGGGCAAATCATCGCTTGCGATTATGTAGCATTGTTTCGGGCAACAAGGTTCCGGACAAATTCGCCCGTGCGGGATTCCATGCCACCCGGTCGGAGTTTGTGGATGCCCCGCTGATTGATGAATTATCCATAGCTGTGGAATGCAAGCTGAAGGATTACAATCCCGAAACCTGTATCCTGCGCGGCGAAATAGTCAATGTAAGTGTAGATGAACGTGCACTGGATAAGAATGGAAAAGTGGATGCCTCCAAAGTTATTCCCGTCATCTTCGACCCGTTCAATAATGATTATCTGAAAGTAGGAGAAAAAGTGGGTAATGCTTTCTCGGATGGCAAAGCCTTAAAATAACGGAATCCGATATGATACAAACAGCGGAGGCAGCTTCTTCCATACAGAACAAACTCCGGCAAGCCGATTCCTAAGCTCTCACATCCTTGTGACTAAGCCTTTTTGAACGAATGATTTCTATCTCCCAAGCTTGCGGAGTTAAATCCATAGCCTTTGGAGTTATCTCCATAAGCTTTGGAGTTAACTCCAAAGGCTATGGAGATAGAAATCATAGGTTTAAAAAGGGTTAAGTGCAGGAATAAAAAGGCTTAACCATCCCCATAGTGCCCCCCAATGATTCCGCCAACATTTTTTCTTCAAACTTATCTATCAGCAAATCTCTATTATTTTTAGTTCCTGTTTAAATTTTCACCGGCAATATCCTCTGCTTTGCCGGCTTCCCGATTACGGCACATTCTGAATGATGCCTTATTCATTATTAAGCCTGATAAAAAAAGATTTCTATAATTATAGCAAGAAAAGACTTGTTTCTCCCGTTCAAATAAGTAACTTTGTACGGTTAAGTTTGGCTCCTCATGCCAGCTATCACTTTCAGTCCGTCTATGTAAAAGCCTGAAAGCAAGATGAAGGAACTACTGTCAGGACAGCGTATTGTCATTCAGAGGATTATATTGACTGAAAGCACTGAAGGAAACTTTTAAATTAGATTTCCGGAGAGGAATAATTATATAATAAAAAATGAAAAAGGCCCAATTAATCGTAGCCGGCATTGGTCCCGGCTCACCTGAAGATATGACTCCCGCTGTAATACAAGCAGTAAAGAACAGCGATGTAGTAATCGGCTATAAATACTATTTCCAGTTTATCGAGCCCTACCTGGAACCGGGCACCGAATGTATAGACACCGGAATGAAACGTGAAAAAGCACGTGCCGAACAGGCTTTCGAGCTGGCGGAACAAGGAAAGACTGTATGCGTTATCAGCTCGGGAGATGCCGGAATTTATGGCATGGCTCCGCTGGTTTACGAAATGAAACGCGAGCGTGGCAGCCGGGTAGAAATAGAAGTATTGCCAGGTATCAGTGCTTTTCAGAAAGCGGCTTCCCTGTTAGGAGCACCCATCGGTCACGATTTCTGTGTGATTTCTCTCTCCGACCTCATGACGCCATGGGACCGGATTGAAAAACGCATCCATGCAGCCGCAACGGCAGATTTCGTAACGGCAGTCTATAATCCCAAAAGCGAAGGGCGGTATTGGCAACTCTACAGATTAAAAGAAATTTTTCTGAAAGAGCGTGAAGCCGAAACCCCGGTAGGCTTTGTGCGTCAGGCCGGACGTAAGGAAGAAACTGTGACAATCACCACTTTGCAAGAATTCGATCCCGAACAGGTGGATATGTTTACAGTGGTATTGATTGGCAACTCCCAGTCTTATTATCGGGAAGGGAAATTAATCACTCCGCGTGGTTATTACCGGGAAAAGACCACCGATGCGACAGGAATCGGTCAGGAAATTATGATAAACAGTTTCCGTACTATTGAGAAAGAATTGAAAAATAAAAATATTCCTTCGGATCACAAATGGGCGTTACTGCATGCCATCCATACCACAGCCGATTTCGAGATGGAAAACATATTGCATGTAGATCCTCTTGCCGTAGAATGTCTGTATAAAATATTGAATGAAGGAAAAGTACGTACAATTATTACGGATGTGACGATGGCTGCCGCGGGCATCCGTAAAGGTGCTTTGGAACGGATGGGCATCGGGGTGAAATGCTATCTGGGTGACGAACGCGCGGCAGCATTGGCAAAAGAAAAAGGAATCACCCGTACACAGGCCGGTATACGTATGGCAGCAGAGGAACATCCGGAAGCTTTATATGTATTCGGTAATGCCCCTACAGCATTGATGGAACTGTGTGACCTGATACGGAAAGAAAAAGCGCATCCATGCGGTATCATCGCTGCTCCGGTGGGCTTTGTGCACGTTTGCGAAAGCAAACACATGGTGAAACCTTTCAGCCACATCCCCAAACTGATAGTAGAAGGACGCAAAGGGGGAAGCAATCTGGCAGCGACTCTGGTAAATGCCATCCTTACTTTTGATGATGCGGAACAACTGAAACCGGGAAGAGATGTATAAGTCCATGCAAACATTCTATATAATAGGTATAAGCGATGACCGGAATCAATTTCTTTCTCCTGAAATCCGGAACTTGGTTTCTCAAGGGAAAGTCTTCTCGGGAGGAAAACGTCATCGTGAATTGGTACACGCTTATTTGCCGGAAGATGCCGTATGGATAGACATCACCGTCCCGCTGGATGCGGTATTCTCCCGTTACGAGGAACATCCCGAAATAATTGTTTTCGCTTCAGGCGACCCGTTGTTTTTCGGCTTCGCCAATACCGTCATGAGAAAACTCCCGTCGGCAAAGATTATCTTATTCCCCACCTTCAACTCGCTGCAAATGCTGGCACACCGTATATTGCTCCCCTATCAGGAGATGCAGACCTTGTCGCTGACCGGACGTCCTTGGGATGCATTCGACTCTGCTTTAATCAGAGGAGATAAACTGATAGGCGTGTTGACCGACCGGGAAAAGACACCTGCCACCATTGCCGCCCGGATGCTGGAGTATGGATATGACAACTACCGCATGACCGTGGGGGAAGCATTAGGCAATGGCGAGGAAGAATCTGTACGTACATTCTCTTTAGAGGAAGCCTCCCAATCTGCTTTCCGCTTTCCCAATTGCCTGATACTGCAAAGAAACAAGGTGCATCCCCGTCCGTTCGGAATTCCCGAAAGTGAATTTCATTTGTTGAACGGACGCAACAAAATGATTACCAAAATGCCTGTCCGCTTGCTTACTCTCAGTATGCTGACATTAAGGGAAAAGAAATCATTCTGGGACATCGGTTTCTGCACCGGTTCCGTTTCCATAGAAGCCAAACTCCAATTTCCGGAGCTGAAAGTGACAGCATTCGAACAGCGTACGGAAGGTAAAGAGTTAATGGAACGCAACAGTCGTAAATTCGGCACACCCGGCATTACAACCGTCATGGGTGATTTTCTGGAAACGGAACTCGGCGGGCTTCCCGCCCCCGATGCCGTATTTATAGGTGGTCATGGAGGAAAAATGATAGAGATTCTACAAAAAATCAAAGAAGTGCTGTTGCCTGACGGAGTCATTGTATTCAATTCGGTTTCGGAAGAGAGCAAGGCCTTGTTCACAAAAGGTATAACACAAATCAACAAGAAGGTAACACAGTGTACCCGTATTGCTGTGGATACCTTTAATCCGATAGAGATAATGAGAGCGGAATAAATGATTTAAAACAGATAACAAATGAAAGCAATCATACTAATATCAGAAGCCAGCCTGCCGTTGGCAAAAACACTACAAAGAGAGTTGCCGGATACCCTTATTTATACCAAAAACGAATGCGAAGGCTGTATTTCCATCACATCCTGCCATCGGTTCATAGAGGAGCATTTCAATGACTTCGACAGCATCATCTTTATTGGTGCCATGGGAATCTGTGTACGCAGCATTGCAGGATGCATAAAAAACAAATATAAAGATCCGGCAGTGGTCTGTGTGGACAGTACGGGGCGCTTTGTCATTTCAGTACTTTCCGGGCATGTGGGGGGAGCCAATGAACTGACCCGCCATATTGCCGCCATTACAGGAGGAGAAGCTGTGATTACCACCCAAAGTGACAATGCCGGGTTATGGGCACTGGACACGCTAGCTGAAAAATATGACTGGAAAATAACTGTTCCTCATGCTGAAATGAACAGACTGGTCACACTTTTTGTCAACCGGGAACCAACGGTGCTGCTGCTCGATATAAAGGATAAAGGTACGGAGTATCTGGAACGCACACTTCCCGCACACGTAAAAGTGTTCTATCATTTCGAAGACATACCCCAATCGGAATTCAAGTTGATTATTGCTGTTACACCTTATATATATAGTGCGGAGATTCCCATGCTCTGCTTCCATCCCGCTGTCCTCCACTTGGGAATAGGTTGCCGGAAACAATGCGATCCTTCGGGCATTGCGGAATACATAGAAGCCGTGATGCACAGACAAGGTTTGTGTCCGTTCTCTCTCGCCTCCCTCAATACCATCGAACTGAAAAAAGACGAGCCTCTGCTGGAAATCCTCCACCGGCGATGGGCCGATACGGAAACCCATATTTATCCTGCGGAAGAACTGAAAGATATCACAGTCCCCCATCCGTCTGAAAAAGCATTCGAAGTGACAGGCGTCTATGGAGTGGCCGAAAGCACGGCTTTGAAAAGCAGCGGTGAAGGAACACTTGTATTGGAAAAACAAAAGGGCATGCTGACAGAAGGAAATCACTTCACTTTTGCCATAGCCGTCAGTGCGACAGCCATGCGTGGCGGACATATAGAGATCGTGGGTGCAGGTCCCGGTGATCCCGAACTGATTTCGGTACGCGGAAAACGAATGTTGGAGAAAGCGGACCTTGTTCTGTATGCCGGAAGTCTTGTTCCCCGCGAATTGACCTTTTATGCTAAAGAAGGAGCGACTGTACGCAGTTCCGCCGGTATGGATTTGGAGGAACAGTTCGCCTTGATGAAAAAGTTTTATGATAAAGGATTGTTTATTGTACGCTTGCACACGGGAGACCCTTGCATTTATGGAGCCATCCAGGAACAAATGGCTTTCTTCGACCGCTACAAGATGAGTTATCATATCACTCCGGGGATCTCCTCGTTCCAAGCGGCTGCGGCAGCATTGAGGTCACAGTTTACCATCCCCGAAAAAGTACAAAGTATAATCCTCACCCGTGGGGAAGGCCGTACTCCGATGCCCGAAAAAGAACAATTACATAAATTGGCGCAATCGCAAAGTACAATGTGCATTTATTTAAGTGCGGGCATTGTGGAACAGGTACAGGAAGAGCTGATGCAGGCATACCCTCCCGAAACTCCGGTTGCCGCCTGTTATAAGCTGACTTGGAAAGAAGAAAAGATTTATCGCGGAGAGTTGAAGGATTTGGCTAAGATAGTACGTGACAATAACCTGACGCTGACTACCTTATTGGTAGTAGGCGAAGCAATAGACAACCGGAAAGGTCTGTCCCGGCTCTATGCGCACGAGTTCAAACACTTGTTCAGAAAGTAAAAAAAGAATCATTCACATCCAGCCTATGATACTGATTTTAGGAGGAACCACCGAAGGACGCACCGCCGTGAAAGTTGCCGATGAAGCCGGAAAGCCCTACTTCTACTCTACCAAAGGAGAATGGCAGGAGATACAATGCAAGCACGGCATCCGTATCACCGGAGGAATGAACACGGAGAAAATGGAAAGTTTCTGCCGCCAAAACGACATCCGTTTATTGGTGGATGCTGCCCACCCGTTTGCCTCCCAACTCCACCGGACTGTGGATGAAACAAGCCGGACACTACATCTTCCTGTCATACGTTTTGAAAGGAAGTATCCTCCACGCACCGAAAACATCATCTGGTGTGAAGACTATACAGATGCCATTTACCGGTTAGAGAAAGCAGGAACCGATCATCTGCTGGCACTGACCGGAGTACAGACCATCGGGAAGTTACGCCCTTATTGGGAGAAACATACCTGTTGGTTCCGCGTACTGGAACGGGAAACTTCCATCACATTAGCCCAAGAACAAGGCTTCCCGAAAGAAAATCTGGTATTCTATCATGCCGGAGAATCCGAAGCTCTTTTATTAGAGACACTACATCCACAAGCCATTCTGACCAAGGAAAGCGGAGAATCCGGAGGATTTTCGGAGAAAGTGAAAGCGGCACAGGCTGCAAAAATCCCGGTCTTTGCTATAAAACGCCCTTCCCTTCCCCGGCATTTCATGATCGTTACCGGTGAATATGGATTGAGAAAACAGATAGAAAAGAACATCCCTGCTTTTTACCCGTTGAGAAGCGGCTATACCACAGGGGCCTGCGCTACTGCAGCTGCAAAAGCAGCATTGACGGCTCTGATTTTAGGGGAAGAACAGAAAATGATATCCTTCCGCCTTCCCGATGACGAGGAAATGACCTTACCGGTATCCCATACAGAAATAGAAAAGAACAGTGCCACCTGCACCGTTGTTAAAGATGCGGGAGATGATCCGGATGTCACTCACGGCGCATCCATTGTGGTAACGGTAAGTTTTAGCAATCACCCGGACATCCGTTTCCTGCAAGGTGAAGGAGTGGGACGAGTCACCCTTCCGGGGCTGGGATTGGAAATCGGGGAACCCGCCATCAATCGCATCCCCCGACAAATGATAATGAAAGAATTATCGGCGCTTTATGATAAAGGGCTGGATATTACCATTTCCGTTCCCGGAGGAAAAGAGTTGGCACAACGTACTTTCAATCCTAAACTAGGAATTGTGGATGGCATTTCCATAATTGGAACTTCGGGCATTGTCCGTCCTTTTTCTTCAGAAGCTTTTGTCGAGGCTATCCGCAGGGAAGTGGAGGTTTGTGTGGCTGTGGGCTCATCCAGACTCATCATTAATTCGGGAGCAAAAAGCGAACGTTTTGTGAAGAAGGAGTATCCGGGGTTACCTGCTCAGGCTTTTGTACATTATGGAAATTTTATCGGGGAGACACTCAAGATAGCTGCCAAGCTTAAGGTTCCATTGGTTACTTTAGGCATTATGATAGGCAAAGCGGTGAAACTGGCCGAAGGAAATCTGGACACACATAGTAAGAAAGTAGTGATGAATAAAGAATTCCTAAAACAAGTGGCAATGGAAGCCGGATGCTCTCCGGATGTTGAAAGCATGATAGAAAGGTTGACATTAGCCCGTGAATTATGGACATTGCTGTCTGAAGAAGACTGCGGAAAGTTCTTTCCGTGTTTGTTGGAACATTGTTTTGCACATTGCGTCCCCTTGTTGCCCGAAGGAAAATTAACAATCCTCTTGATTGATGAAGAAGGGAATATTCCTTTCAGGATACAATAACTGATTATTTAAACGCTACTAAACGGAAGCTAATATAGCAGTGACTTGTTCTAACAATTCCTCTATGGTATCTACCTTTATCGTCCTCCCGGCTACCGGGTGGATAATATATCCATTGGTAGTCATATCTCCCGTTTCAATATAAAAATCGGACTCAACACGCCGGCTTGCCAGAATACCATTCCGCTGCAAAGCTTTCCGTACCATCGCATACTTATTCCCATGTCCCACCAGACGGACTTCTTTTTCAAACTCATTGTCAATGCGGAACAGTCCGGTTTCCATATCAAAAACAATACCCTTACGAGAGAAAAAATTACTCAGGCATCCGTCTATGGAAAGATCTTCAGGAGTTCCTATAGTCACTCCATTGGCTTTATCCATCAGCCAAATCTTATCAGCAATCTGCAAAGCTAACTCTAAATCATGGGTGGAAAGAAAAATCGTCTTGTTGGTAGAACGTGACAAATGATGAAGCAATTGCATAATCTCCACTTTACTGGGGAAATCAAGAAAAGCAGTCGGCTCATCCAGAAAAATCACCGGGGTTTCCTGTGCCAACGCCTTTGCGATCATTACTTTCTGACGCTCACCGTCACTCAAAGTATGTACCATCCGGTATTTTAAATCCTCAATCCTTACCAACGCAATGGCATCGTTTACTGTTTTCTTGTCCTCCTTGCTTAAATTTCCCCAGAAACCGGTATAAGGACTGCGCCCCATACCCACCAGTTCTTCTACGGTCATGTTCCGCAGGCTGCATTTTTCGGTCAATACCACTCCGATAACTGTCGCCAACTGTTTATCGGTGTAATCCGTCAGTTTCTTTCCCATTATTTCTATCTCTCCTCCTACAGCCGGCTGAAAGGCAGACAAAGTACGCAATAAAGTAGATTTCCCTACTCCATTCGCACCCAAAAGACAAGTCAGTTCCCCACTGCGGATAGTAGCATCAATGTCCTTCGCTACAATCTTGGTCCCCCCCTTACCGGGGTAACCGATAGTCAGTTTCCGAATATGTATAGTTTCTTGATTCATCATTACTCATTCATTTCATTGCGACGTTTATTGAATAAAACCGACATCACTACCGGAGCACCTACCAAAGCCGTCACCGAATTTACCGGCAATGCACCTTCGAAACCGGGCATACGGGCAATCAAATTACATACCAATGCCAATGACGCACCTGCCAGTAAAGAAGCAGGCATCAGAATACGATGATCGGATGTGCGGAACATTCCCCTGCAAAGATGCGGAACGGCCAGCCCCAGAAAAATAATCGGACCGCAATATGCGGTAACAATAGCTACCAATACTCCCGAACAAGTAATGACAAGCAGACGGGCACGTTTTATATTCAATCCGAGATTCCGTGCGTATGCATCTCCCAGCAACAAAAGATTCAATGTTTTCACAAGCAGGAAGGAAAGTGGCAACAATACCACCATGATACATATAAATAAAGTCATCTGATCTCCCGATACACGGGCAAAACTTCCCAGCCCCCAAATGACATATGCACGAATATCCTCCTCCACACTGAAAAATTTCAGCACACCGATCACCGCATTGGCTATATAACCAATCATCACACCGATAATCAGCAAAGTAACATTGCCCCTTACTTTTTGGGAAACGAAAACAATAAGTGCCATAATGGAAAGTGAACCTGCAATAGCTGCTATGGTAAGGGCTATTTCCCCCATAAAGCCTAGCTTGCTCAAAGCAACGCCACCCAAACTACCCGAAAGAAGCACCACAAAAGCAACTCCCATACTGGCTCCCGAACTGATGCCCAGTACCGACGGACCGGCCAAAGGATTGCGAAAAACAGTCTGCATCTGTAAACCGCTGACAGAGAGCCCCGCCCCCGCCACCAATGCGGTAAGCGCCTGTGGTACCCGTGATTTCCAAATAATATTTTGCCAGATAACAGACTCATTCCCTGTTCCCCAAAGGATATTCCACACAGCACGAAGCGGTATGGAAACAGAACCTAATACCAGATTCAGGAAGAAAAACAGAAAAATAGAAGCCATAATTAACAGCATATAAAATGCAACAGGTCGTTTCATATACTATTTTCTATTTAAGCAATTCATAATATCCCGGTTGGTGGCCGGACAAAAGCTGCGGATGAAAGATTTGAATCAAATCTGCCAAACAACTTCCGGTTCTGATAGCATACTCTCAATAAAAAG
>ENA-OQBT01000360-OQBT01000360.1-human-gut-metagenome-genome-assembly--contig:-NODE-360-length-29363-cov-3.006807_pt1 | contig 29363 bp, 40 predicted proteins | sample MGYA00242749_ERZ504557 | MGnify/ENA primary metagenome ERZ504557 (study PRJEB26092, sample SAMD00036243) | human gut metagenome | host: Homo sapiens | study: EMG produced TPA metagenomics assembly of... | reverse complement strand
CAAATCTTGAGCCTGACCACATCGGAGAGCACGAGCACAAGGATTTTGCAGACTACATGCATTGCAAGAGCCTTTTATTCAGACAGTGCAGGCTTGGTATCTTTAACGGAGATGATGAGCACTTAGAGGGTATTATGAATGGACACACATGCCAGGTGGAGACTTACGGCTACAAGTCCACAAACAACCTGGTAGCAGAAAATGTTGAGCTTAAAAAGGAGCATGGAGCACTCGGCATTAAATACCATGTATCAGGGCTTCTGGATTTTGATGTGGAGGTCAATGTGCCGGGCAAATTCTCAGTATACAATTCACTAACAGCCATTGCTATCTGCCATCATTTCAATGTGGATAAAAAGGCAATCGGGGAGGCTCTTCATCATGTGAGTGTAAAGGCAGAATCGAGATTGTTCCTGTTACAAAGAGATATACCCTTATGATTGATTATGCACACAATGCGATGGCGCTTGAAAGCTTCTCACCACTCTTAAGGAGTATGAGCCGGGCAGACTTGTATGCCTGTTTGGTTGTGGCGGAAACAGGGCAAAGTCACGCGTTATGAGATGGGAGAGGTGTCATCGAGACTTGCAGACCTTACTGTTGTCACATCCGATAATCCAAGAGATGAGGAGCCTATGGATATAATCAATGATATTTTACAGGGTGTACACAAGGCAGATGGAGAGTATGTGACAATTCCTGACCGTAAGGAGCTATCAGATACTGCATGGAGAATGCCAAGGATGGTGATATCATAGTGCTTGCAGGAAAGGGACATGAGGATTATCAGGAGATAAAGGGTGTGAAGCATCACATGGATGAGAGAGAATTAATTGCTGATATAATAAAAGAAAATCCTGACATCAGGCTTTAATATTTTAGTATAGGTTAAATAGTTTAGTATAAAATAGTTAAGTAAAATAGTGTATTTGGGAGGTATATATGTCTCTGTTTAAGGGCGCCGGAGTAGCGCTAATTACTCCTTTCAATGAGGATAACAGTGTAAACTATGGAATGCTTAGGACGCTGGTGAGAAGCAGATAGACGGTGGCACTGATGCAATTATCGTGTGTGGCACGACAGGTGAGCCTGCCACAATGACAGAGGAAGAAAAGCTTTCGGTAATAAAATGTGTGGTAGACGAGACAGCCGGGCAGATTCCTGTAATAGCGGGAACAGGTGCCAACTGCACACAAAATGTGATAGATTTTTCACAGGAGGTTGAAAAGCTTGGTGTAGACGGTCTGCTTGTTGTCACACCTTACTACAATAAAGCCACACAGAATGGTCTTTATGCGCACTATGCAGCGATAGCAGGGGCGGTTGGGCTTCCAATCATTATGTACAACGTACCATCGCGCACAGGCTGCAATATACTTCCGCAGACTGCGGCAAGGCTTGGCAGGAATTTTGAAAATATAGTAGGAATCAAGGAAGCAAGTGGCAATATATCGCAGGTTGCAAAGCTAAAGAAGCTGGCAGGAAATGACCTCGATATTTATTCAGGAAATGATGACCAGATCATCCAATACTCTCACTCGGTGGAATCGGTGTGATATCAGTGCTGTCTAATGTAATGCCGGCTGCAGTGCATGACATGGTGATGGAATTTCTGAATGGAAATATTAAATCAGCACTTGATATCCAACTTAAATACCTTGATTTAATAGAGTCACTGTTTTGTGAGGTGAATCCGATTCCTGTAAAGGCAGCTATGAAGCTTTTGGGATATAATGTGGGAGGACTTCGTCTGCCGCTCACGGAGCTTGAGGATGCAAACCGGGCAAGGCTTAAAGAAAGCATGGAAAACCTAAAGGAAAATTAGTGGATATAAAAGGATATTAAAGAAAAATTAAAGGATAAATTAACATATGGGAAAACAAAACTGGAAGCCGGGCAATATGCTAAACCCGGTGCCGGCTGTGATGGTGAGTGTCACTGACAAGGCCGGAAATAACAATATAATAACAGTGGCATGGGCGGGGACGGTGTGCACCAATCCGCCTATGCTTTCAATATCTGTAAGGCCGGAGCGCTTTTCTTATAACATGATTAAAGAAACGGGAGAGTTTGTGGTTAATCTGACCACCGAGGAGCTGCTTAGAGCCTGTGACTACTGCGGAGTGAAAAGCGGCAGGGATGTGGACAAATTTAAAGAACTGCATCTGACACCGCTTGCGATGCAGCATGTGTCAGCAGTCGGAATATCACAAAGCCCGGTAAATATTGAGTGCAGGGTAAGAAAAATCGAGGAGCTCGGCAGCCATACAATGTTTATAGCAGACGTCGTCGGCGTGACAGTGGATGATAAATACATGGACGGGACCGGAAAATTTCATATCAATGATACCGGCCTCGTGATGTACTCGCACGGAGAGTATTTTGGCTTTGGAGATAAGCTCGGAAGCTTCGGCTACTCTGTAAGAAAAACTAAAAAATAATCTATCGAAGCAGCATATCCATGAGGTATGCGTACACATCCTCGTTCTGATTCTTCCAGTTGCTGCAGATGGCCTCGGCCTGCTCCTTTGTGCCGACTGAGAGAGTCAGGTCGATGATGGTGGTACTCTCTGAGCGTACCTGACAACGTACTGCATATTTGCGGTCAGTTGTCCTGTAATAGTCGGCAAGAATGGAGTTTTCCTGCCTGAACTCGAGCTTGTTGTCCGTAAAGAAGCTCTTTACATCGGACTCAATACCGTCGGTAATCTTGTCTTTGAAGAAACCGAGAGTCTCTTTTCCGGCAGCAGTCAGAGTGTACTGTGTATTGGAATGAGTAGACTCAAAATTAATTAAATCAGCATTTACTAAATCACCGATGACCTCCTGTACACGGAAGTAGTCGGTGTATTCTTTTTCCAAAAAGAAATTGGAAATCTGTGTGTTTGACAGCGGAAAGCCCGCTTTGTCGAGCATGTATAAAATTGTCAGCTTATATATGGTAAATGGCTCAGCCATGATTTTCTCCTTTAAAACAAGTTTAATTCGTCCCTGATATGTGTCTCGCACTTCAAATCTTTTATTGATTGTGTTCAGAACCCGTTTTTTATCTGTGCTCCAAAGAGGTGCAACAAGTAAAGAACGTGGTCCATCACCGGTCATGCGGTGGATAACCATATCCTTTGGAAGTCTTTCTATACAGTCTACCACAAAATCGCAGTAATCATCCAGCGTAAAAAGCTCAAATGGCTGTTTAATATACATATCAGCCAATGGTGTGCCCTTTAGCACATGCAGCAGCTGAAGCTTAACTCCGAAAATACCGCTTTTAGCAACAAAATCAACTGATTCAAGCATCATGCCGTGTGTTTCATGAGGAAGCCCGAGTATGAGATGTGCAATAACCTTTATGCCACGGCGTCTAAGCTCATCCGTTACAATGATGAAATCCTCAACACATGTATGTGTATTCATGGCATCAAGAGTAGACTGGTGAATGGTCTGAAGGCCCAGCTCAACCCAGACGGGCTTTATTTTGTTTAATTCTGAGAGCAGATCATATATTTCGGTAGAAAAACAATCTGTTCTTGTGCCGATGGACAGCACAGCGACAGATGGATCTTCTATAGCCTCATAAAATATGCGCCGCAGATAATCTACCGGCGCATATGTGTTGGTAAAAGCCTGAAAATATGCGATAAAGTGCTCACAGCTGCTCTTTGAAGCAACCTTTTCCTTAGCGGCAGACAGCTGCTCCTTTATGGAAAGGCTGCGGTCCGCCGCAAAATCACCTGAGCCACCGGCGCTGCAGTACAGGCATCCAAGCGATGAGAGTGTGCCATCACGGTTTGGACAGGTCATGCCTCCATCTAGAGAGAGCTTGTAGAGCTTTTCACCGAATGTATCGCGGCAGTATCTGTTGAGTGAATAGTGTCTCATATTAAATATGTGACTTTACAGCTTCGCTGACAACAGCGGCAACACGCGGGTCAAATGCCTCAGGCATAATAAAATCATCATTTAATTCTTCGTCTGAAACAAGACCGGCCAGTGCTTCTGCGGCAGCAAGCTTCATTTCCTCAGTGATCTGTGTAGCGCGTCCTTCTAAGGCACCCTTGAAGATTCCGGGGAATGCAACCACGTTGTTTATCTGGTTAGGGAAATCACTTCTTCCGGTACCGACCACTCTGGCACCTGCAGCCTTTGCCACATCAGGCATAATCTCAGGAACAGGATTTGCATGGCAAAAGGATAGAGTCCTTGTTCATAGAAGAAACCATCTCGGCTGTGACGATATTTGGAGCGGAAACACCTACGAATATGTCAGCACCCTTTAAAGCATCTGCGAGAGTACCCTTTGCATTTTCAAGGTTTGTAACCTCTGTCATTTTCTGCTGCATCCAGTTGAGGTTTGGATAGTCCTTTCCTATGATGCCTAGACGGTCACACATGGTCACATGTGTAAAGCCGTATGTCAGAAGAAGTTTAGTGATGGCAACACCTGCTGAGCCTGCACCGTTTACAACAACCTTGCAGTCCTCTTTCTTTTTACCGGTCAGGCGCAGAGAGTTGATGATACCGGCGAGTACAACGATTGCAGTTCCGTGCTGGTCATCGTGGAATACAGGAATATCGAGCATCTCTTTAAGTCTCTCCTCAATCTCAAAGCAGCGCGGAGCAGAAATATCCTCTAAGTTTATTCCGCCAAAGCCCGGTGCGATATTTTTGACTGCAGCAATAATCTCCTCAGTGTCCTGAGTGTCGAGACAGATAGGAACAGCGTTTACGTTTCCAAACTCCTTGAAAAGTACGCATTTACCCTCCATGACAGGCATGGCAGCGTAAGGACCGATGTTTCCAAGACCAAGCACAGCACTTCCGTCTGACACTACGGCAACGGTATTTGCCTTCCAGGTGTATTTGTATGCAGCCTCCTTATCCTCGGCTATGACCTTACATGGCTCAGCAACACCTGGGGTGTATGCAATTGCAAGGTCCTCTCTCGAATTAACCTTTGATTTGGCGATGGTTTCGAGTTTTCCGTTCCACTCTTCGTGGCATTTCAGTGCTTTTTCTTTATTATCCATGGTAATTCTCCCTCTAAAAATTCTTTTGAATAATCATAACATTGCAGGTGATTTAAATCAAGTAACTATGCAGATAACCGATTATATAAAAATATGATAAAAAATAAGAAATCGCTTTATATTTTTAAAGAAATGATGTATAATCAATAATTAATAATTCAAAAGTCAATTCAGGCGTTATTTCCCAATAGCTACACAGATATATTTGTTAAATAATATTGTTTAGACGAATTGAATAAATACTGTTATCAAATTTAAGGAGAAGACGAAATGGAACAGATGAGAGAAAAATATGAAAGTTTGTCGGCATTTGTGCTTAAGGATCTGGCGAAGGCAAGAGGAATTAAGGGCGTTTCATCACTGAAAAAGGGACAGATTATTGAAAGAATGCTCGAGGAGGATGCAAAAGAGGCTGAGGAGGCTGAGAAAAACGGTACAGCCGAGGAGCGCGCCAACTCTTTTAAAGATGATTATGCAGCACTCGACAGTGGAGAAGAGGCAGAAGCATACTTGAGGTAATGCCGGAGGCTTTGGATTTATCCGCTGTGATAATTATATGCCGGGAGATCATGATATCTATGTGGCACCTGCGCAGATACGCCGCTTCAATTTAAAGACAGGTGATATCGTAAAGGGTAATATGAAGGTGAAGTCTGAGCGTGAGAAATTCCAGGCTCTTTTATATCTGACCACTGTCAACGGATATACACCGGATGTAGCACAGAAGCGTACAAGCTTTGAGGATCTTGTGCCTATATTCCCGAATGAGAGACTGCGTCTCGAGAGACCCGGAGCAAGTGTTGCGATGAGGTTGTAGATCTCATCTCTCCAATAGGAAAGGGACAGCGAGGCATGATCGTTTCACAGCCTAAGGCCGGAAAGACCACATTACTTAAAGAGATTGCAAAGTCTGTCACTGTAAACAATCCTGAGATGCATCTTATTATTCTCCTTATTGATGAGAGACCGGAGGAGGTTACAGATATCAAGGAGGCTATAGAGGGGGACAATGTCGAGGTAATCTACTCTACATTTGATGAACTTCCTGAGCATCACAAGAGAGTGTCAGAGATGGTAATAGAGAGAGCAAAGCGCCTTGTAGAGCATGGTAATGATGTCATGATACTCCTTGACAGCATAACAAGGCTTGCAAGAGCTTACAATGTGACAGTTCCACCATCAGGCCGTACACTTTCAGGAGGACTTGATCCTGTAGCGCTTCATATGCCAAAGAGATTTTTCGGAGCAGCACGTAATATGAGAAACGGCGGCAGTCTGACAATACTTGCAACAGCTCTTGTTGATACTGGAAGCAAGATGGATGATGTAGTATTTGAGGAGTTCAAGGGAACAGGAAACATGGAGCTTGTACTCGACAGAAAGCTTTCCGAGAAGAGAATCTTCCCTGCTATAGATATAGTAAAATCAGGAACAAGGCGTGAGGATCTGCTCCTTGATGAGGATGAGCAGGCAGCAGTCGATAATATGCGTAAAGCCTTCAACGGTATGCGCTCTGATGAGGCTGTTGAGAACGTACTCAACATGTTTGCACACACAAAGAGCAACAAGGAATTTGTTAATCTTGTAAAGAAAAACAGAATTTTATAAAAATGTCTTGCAATTGACAGATTCATGTGCTACAATAACTAAGCTGTTTATCGGGATGTAAACGGACGCAACGTGTCGCTCTTGCAGCAAGTATCATATGCGGATCGGGCATACGGGTATAAAGAGTGAAGCTAAAGAAATACGATAAGAATATAAAAGAGGTGAAAATCATGAGAGAAGGAATCCATCCAGATTATTATCAGGCAACTGTTACATGTAACTGTGGTAACACATTCGTTACAGGATCTACAAAGCCGGAGATCCACGTAGAGATTTGCTCAAAGTGCCATCCATTCTACACAGGTCAGCAGAAAGCTAACCAGGCTCGTGGACGTATTGAGCAGTTCAATAAGAAATATGGTATGAAATAGAATCATATAGTTACTTGAAAGGTTGAGGTTGCAATATACCTCAACCTTTTTTGGAATATAGAGAGGTTTTATGAAGTATTCAGGTATTGGCGGTCAGGCTGTCATGGAGGGCGTAATGATGCAGAACAAGGACACATACGCAGTAGCCGTGAGAAAGCCTGACCATGAAATAGATGTCAAGGTGTCAAAGCGTAAGAATTCAAAGACGCTTGATGCAATTAGAAAGATCCCTATTTTAAGAGGTGTGGTGAGCTTTGTCGATTCGCTTTATCTGGGCATGAGCACACTGATGTATTCAGCGTCATTTTTCGAGGACGAGGATGATGAAGGTACCTTGGCTTCAAAGAAAAAGGAAGAAGAACTCACAGCGGAAGAAAGAAAAAAAGGGCTGCCAAAGAAAAGAAACAGGAAAATGCCATGCTTGGAGGTTCAGTGGTACTGTCAATTGTCATAGCACTCGCGCTGTTTTTTGCATTGCCGTATTTCCTTTCAGGGTTTTTTAAAAAGGTGATAAGCTCACAGATGCTCATAGCGTTCATAGAGGGCGTTATCAGACTGGCAATATTTCTGGGGTATATAGCAATTATATCGCTGACCCCTGATATTAAGCGCACATTTATGTATCACGGCTCTGAGCATAAATGCATCAACTGCATAGAGCACGGACTGCCTCTTACAGTGGAAAATGTGAGAAAAAGCTCAAAGCATCACAAGCGCTGCGGTACAAGCTTTCTGCTTATAGTAATGCTCATAAGCATATTGTTTTTCATGTTTATCCGTGTGGATTCAAAGCCGCTGCAGTTATTGTTACGACTTGTGCTTATTCCTGTAATCGCAGGGGTATCCTATGAGTTATCAGACTTGCGGGCAGATATGACAATCCGGTTGTCAACATGCTTAGTGTCCCTGGCTTTTAATGCAGCGAATGACCACAAAGGAGCCGGATGATGAAATGATAGAGGTTGGCATCGCATCGGTTGAGGCCGTGTTTGACTGGAAGAAATGGCAGGAGGAAAACAATGTGTGTGCACATTGACCGCCAGATAGAAGGTATATATGACATATAGAGAAGCAATTTTACTTGGGGAAAGCATATTACAAAAAGCAAAGATAGTTGATGCAAAAAACGATGCATGGCTGCTTTTAGCCATGGCATGCAGGATAAATCACACATATTACTATGTGCATATGGATGAGGAAATGTCGCAGGAGCAGATAAGGGAATATCAAGCATTGCTGAGTAAGCGCGCTGAGCGTATTCCGCTCCAGTACATAGTCGGAGAGCAGGAGTTTATGGGACTCAAATTCCGTGTGAACAGCAATGTGCTCATACCGCGTCAGGATACAGAGACTCTTGTAGAGGAGGCACTCAAGGTGATAGAGCCGGGTATGAGAGTGTTGATATGTGTACAGGAAGCGGCTGCATAATTATAAGCATCTTAAAGAACACGACTAATGTGGACGGTGCAGCCTGTGATATCTCAAAGCAGGCGCTCAATGTGGCAAAGGAAAACGCAAGGCTTAACGGCGTGTTTGTTGATTTTGAGAGAAGCGATCTGTTTGAGCATGTCGATGAGATGTATGATGTGATAGTATCCAATCCACCATATATAAGAAGCGATGAGATACCGCATCTGATGCCGGAGGTGTCGGTATTTGAGCCGCATGAGGCTCTTGACGGCTCTGAGGATGGACTTTTATTTTACAGGCGCATCATAAAGGATTGCAGGGCAAATCTAAAGCCACAGGGCAGGCTGCTTTTTGAGATAGGCTGTGACCAGGGCAGACAGGTGTCAGAGATGATGCAGTTTGCCGGATTTAGCGATGTACATGTGATAAAGGACCTGGCGGGAAATGACAGGGTAGTATCGGGAGTGTTTGACAGCAAGGAGGAAAAACATGTTTGATAAGTTAGAAGATCTTATACACCATTATGAAGAGCTGATGAATCTGCTCAGCGAGCCGGATGTGGCAAATGATGCAAACAGATTTAAAAAGCTTATGAAGGAGCAGAGTGACCTTGCTCCTATAGTTGAGACATATAAGAAATATAAAGAGTGCAAGCAGAATATCGAGGATTCACTGGCTATTTTGAATGAGGAATCAGATGAAGAGATGAGAGAGCTCGCAAAGGAAGAGCTTAAGGATTCAAAGGAGCAGGTGGAGGAGCTTGAAAAGGAGCTTAAAATACTTCTTCTGCCAAAGGACCCTAACGATGACAAGAACGTAATCGTCGAAATCCGTGCCGGTGCAGGCGGAGAGGAAGCAGCACTTTTTGCAGCGGAAATCTACCGTATGTATGTGCACTACGCAGAGAACAGAGGCTGGAAGGTGGAGACACTTGATGCCGATGAGACTGGAATCGGCGGTATGAAGTCTGTCGAGTTCATGGTAAAGGGCTCAGGTGCATACTCTATCCTAAAGTATGAGTCGGGAGTACACCGTGTGCAGCGAGTGCCTGAGACAGAGTCGCAGGGACGTATCCAGACCTCTACATGCTCAGTTGCTGTAATGCCTGAGGCAGAGGATGTGGATGTCAAGATTGATGACAAGGATATCAGAATTGACGTAATGCGTGCTTCCGGAAACGGTGGACAGTGTGTCAACACAACAGATTCAGCAGTCCGACTGACACATTATCCAACAGGTATTGTCATCTACAGCCAGACTGAGAAGTCACAGATACAGAACAAGGAAAAGGCTTTTGCACTTCTTCGTACAAAGCTCTATGACATGGAGCTTCAGAAGAAGCAGGATGCAGAGGCAGAGGAGAGACGAAGCCAGATCGGTACAGGAGACCGTGCTGAGAAGATTCGTACCTACAACTTCCCACAGGGACGTGTGACAGATCACAGAATCAATCTGACACTCTATAAGCTTGACAAGATTCTTAACGGAGATATCCAGGAAATAATTGATGCCTGTATCGCAGCCGACCAGGCGAAGAAGTTAAGTAACATGGAGCATGATGCATAAATATTTGGTATAAAAGAGTCTGAGAAAATCAGGCTCTTTTATTTTATAAACTAATATGATATAATTGTGAATAAATATTTATACAGAAATGAGGAATAATATGAAATCCATTAAGAAAAAACCGATTATGATTTTGCTTATGGCAGCATTAATGGCCACATTCATTGTTGGCTTATGCGCATGCGGCAAAAGTGACAGCAAAAAGGTCGCTTGTGTGGACGATCTGGAGGGCGCAAAAATAGGTGTCCAGCTCGGTACCACAGGAGATATCTATGTATCTGATTATGAGAACGACGGTTCAGGCACCAAGGTAGAGAGATACAACAAGGGTGCTGATGCAGTCCAGGCATTAAAGGTCGGCAAGATTGACTGCGTGGTTATTGATGAGCAGCCGGCACTTGCCTTTGTAAAAGAAAACAAAGGACTTAAGATACTGGACGAGGAGTTTACCAACGAGGACTATGCATTCTGCCTGAAAAAGGGTAATACAGAGCTTCGCGACAAGGTAAACACTGCGCTTGAAAAGCTGCAGCAGGATGGAACAGTTCAGAGCATCATCGACAACTATATCGGCTCTGAAGATCAGGTGGGAAAGACTCCCTACGTGAAGAAGGACATTGACAGGTCAAACGGTACACTTAAGGTAGGAACCAATGCAGAGTTCCCGCCATATGAGTACTATGAGGATAACAAGGTCACAGGAATTGATATGGATATCATGCAGGCCATAGCCGATGAGCTTGGCATGGATATGCAGATAGAGGATATGCAGTTTGACGCAATCATTGCCGCTGTATCATCAGGCAAGGTGGATGTCGGGGCAGCAGGCTTTACAGTGACAGAGGACAGACAGAAAAATGTTGATTTTACCGATACATATATCACCACAAAGCAGGAGATTATCGTAAAAGACAGCCAGTCGGGTTCTTCAATCGGTATAAAGGAAAAGCTCTATGACAACTTTGTCAAGGACAATCGTTACATGTATATCGTAAAGGGTCTTGGCAATACAATAGTTATCACAATATTTGCCGTAATGCTTGGTATTGTGCTGGGATTTTTAATTGCGATAGTCAGAACCAGCCATGACAGAAACGGCGGTCTTGCCATATTAAACGGAATTTGCAAGGCATACCTGACTATCATCAGGGGAACACCTGTCATGATACAGCTTCTTATTATATACTATGTAGTGCTTGCATCTGTGACCAACAAGATACTTGTAGCAGTCATTGCTTTCGGCCTCAACTCAGCTGCATATGTGGCAGAGATTGTGCGTTCAGGAATCATGTCTGTAGATATAGGACAGTTTGAGGCAGGACGAAGCTTAGGACTCAACTACAGACAGACCATGAAGCTTGTTATCATACCGCAGGCTGTCAAAAATATACTTCCGGCGCTGCTTAACGAGTTATCAGCTCCTGAAGGAGACATCAATCAGTGGTTATATTGGTATGATGGATCTGACAAAGGGTGGAGATATCATACGAAGCAACACATACGAGGCATTTATACCGCTTATTGCTGTAGCCCTTATTTATCTGGTTATAGTGATGCTTTTAAGCCACGGAGTAAGCAAACTTGAGAGGAGACTGAGAAGCAATGAAAGATAATAACGTGATACTAGAGGTAAAAGACCTGCACAAGAGTTTTGGAGAGCAGGAGGTATTAAAGGGCATAAGCACAGAGGTAAACAGAGGGGATGTAATTGCCATCATCGGACCGTCAGGCTGTGGAAAGTCTACATTTTTACGCTCCCTCAATCTGCTCGAGACACCTACATCAGGACAAATCCTTTTTGAAGGAACAGACCTGACAGACAAGTCGACAGACATCAATGTGACCAGACAGAAAATCGGCATGGTTTTCCAGCAGTTCAATCTGTTTGCCAACATGACCATAAAGGCAAATATCATGCTCGCACCGGTGAAGCTTGGTGTGATGACGAAGGATGAGGCATCAAAGAAGGCAGATGAGCTTCTCACCAGAATAGGTCTCCTCGATAAGGCAGATGCATATCCGGCGCAGCTTTCCGGAGGACAGAAGCAGAGAGTGGCAATTATCCGTTCACTTGCTATGAATCCTGATGTCATACTGTTTGATGAGCCTACATCGGCACTTGACCTGAGATGGTAGGTGAGGTGCTTTCAGTAATGAAGGAGCTTGCAGAGGCAGGCATGACAATGGTAGTCGTGACACATGAGATGGGCTTTGCCAGAGAAGTGGCCAACAGAGTGATGTTCATCAATGAGGGTATCATAGCTGAGGAGGGCACACCTGAGGAAGTATTTGGCGCACCAAAGAGTGAGAGATTACAGGAATTTTTGTCAAGAGTGTTATAGGAGAAATAAAGCATGGCATCAAAATACTATGCAGTAAAAAAGGGAAAGGTTCCCGGGATCTATTTGAACTGGAACGATTGCAAAGCAATGGTTGACGGATATCCGGGAGCAGTGTATAAAAGCTTTAAGACTATTGAAGAGGCAGAAAAATTTATTAACGGAGAGAAAATTATTTCCGGAGAGAAAACTATTACAGGTATGAAATCATCCGGCGAAAATAGTACATATGCGTTTGTAGACGGCTCCTTCAACAAAGCAACACACACCTATGGCTATGGAGGCTTTCTTGTGACTGACCATGAAAAGTACGTGCTGCAGGGGGCAGATAATGATGCCGAGATGGCCACAATGCGTAACGTAGCCGGAGAGATAAAGGCGCGGAGGCTGCCGTAAAAAAGGCTATAGAGCTTGGAATTAAGGAACTGGTCATATACTATGACTACATGGGCATAGAAATGTGGGCCACAGGGGCCTGGAAGCGAAACAAGGCAGGAACTATAGCTTATCACGAATACATCATGTCAGTTAAGGATAAAATAAAGCTTACTTTTGTAAAGGTAAAAGGACACTCAGGAGTAGAGGGCAACGAAGAGGCAGATAAGCTCGCCAAGCAGGCTGTGGGGATACTGTAGCAGTTTTCCACATAAAAGAAACAAAAATATAGCATAACAGGAGAAAAAATGAGCATATTCAATGTAGAACTCAAAAAAGTAGTAGATGACACATATGATATTGAGATAGGCTACAACCTCTCAGACACCCTTGTATCTGACCTGGAAAATGGTCTTGCGGGCAAGATAAAGAAATTTGCAGTGATTACAGATACAAATGTGCGTGATCCTTATGCACTTCCAATCTGTGAGAAAATAAAGCATGCGGGATACTCAGTGGATTTGTTTGTTTTCCCGGCTGGGGAAAAGAGCAAGTCACGTGAGACAAAGGCAAAGATAGAGGATGCCATGCTTAAAAAGGGGTACAGAAGAGACTGCTGTATTATTGCAGTCGGTGGCGGTGTGGTAACCGACTTATCAGGCTTTATTGCAGGAACCTACGGCAGAGGAGTGCCGTTTATCAACTTTGCAACCACACTTCTAGCGGCGGCAGATGCATCGGTAGGTGGCAAGACAGCAATTGATACACCTCTTGCTACCAACACCATAGGTCTGTTCAATCAGCCCCAAAAGGTATATATAGACATAGCTGCCTGGAAAACACTGCCACAGCGCCAGATGGCAAGCGGTATGGCAGAGACCATCAAGCATGCATGCTTAGGCAGCGAGGATATGTTTGAATTTATAGAGGAAAATCTGGATGATATATATTCATTCAAGAAATTTGCATGTGAGTATATTGCAGAAAATAACTGCCGTATCAAGTACAATGTGGTCATGAAGGATGAGCGAGAGGCGGGACTTCGCGAAACCTTAAATCTGGGCCACACAGTAGGCCGGGCAATCGAGACAGTCAGCGACTACAAGCTGTTGCATGGAGAGGCACTGTCGATTGGAATGGCAGCACAGGCACTTATGTCAGCACGGCTTGGCTATATGTCAGAGGAGCAGGCAGAGCGTGTGATAAAGCTCTATGAGAGAGCCGGTCTTCCGACACGTATACCTGACTATATAGACAGGGAAGAACTTGTAAAGAAACTCTACACCGATAAAAAGGTGAGAGACGGCAAGCTGCGCTTCGTGCTCCAAAAGGGCATAGGAGCCACTGTTGAGTTTGCGCCAGGAGTGTATGCAAAGCCTATAGAGGAAAGTCTGGCACGAGAAATTATAATGGAGCTGTAGATTAAATAATTACAACCCCATGTGTAAACTCATTTTGCTGTGAATGACACAGTCTGCCATACAAATCAGCGGCAAAAATATCCATGGAAATAAGCTCGTACGGAGCATCAGCGACTTTTGTAATAATAGGCGTTGATGCTCTTTTTTGAGGAGATGCATAAGCTCTCCTGATGATTTTTTGAAACCGAGTATGCGCAGATAAGGATTATCCATACATATATTAAAATCATCATTCTCAATACCAAGTAAAATATGCGTGAGAACCCTTGAAATACGCGTATAAGTCAGATTTTTACTCTTCAGTAAGTTACAAAACTGCGTAAAACTTTCATATTTATAAATATTTTTAACTATCTTTGCAGAAAGCTCCTTTGTGCAGTCTGCATACTGCGCAAAGCCTTTATCCTTCCCGGTCAGCAGGCGATAGTAAAGCATTTCAGAAATATCATCCGGAAACACAATATGACCGCCTAAAATACAATTGACAAGAATATCGGCGCAGTCTGATGGCATTAGCTGACTGAACTTTGTGGAAATCCATGAATTATCAAGCTGCGTATTAGTAATAGTGTTGTGTTTGTCTATATCAATTAAGGTCGAAATCACCCCGCGCACAGCTGTAGCGGAAGAAAACTCACTTGTCGAATCCGTGCTGTGATATCCTTCACCGACGCGCTGAATTGGAAATCCTGTAATATCACAGTCCATCAAAGCCTTCTCATACTCAATGGCCAGAATATTATTGGGTGAAGCTATGAAAGCATCTATTTTCTCGGAAGCGCTGTCATAGGTATCTCGAAAATATTCACATAGCGCTCTGCTCCTGGCCGCAGGAAAGCTCATCCCGCCCTGAATCAGCCTGGCAAGAGAGGTGGAATACTCAGAAGGCGGATTCTTAAGCACGCCAGCCACAAGCTTTGTAAGTTCATGGTCCACAGACTCCACACCATAGCACAGCATGTCCACCACACCTGTGTTTTTGAGTACACTGACTCCGCCACCGGCAAAAAACTCGGCAGAAGCAGTGGCAAAGACCGATGGAGCTCAAGCACCAGGTCGGCACCGCTCAAAAGCGCCATGCGTGTGCGCTCGTATTTGTCAATTATGGCAGGCTCACCTCTTTGCACGAAATCACCGCTCATTACTACGACGATATAATCAGCAGATGTCTGCCTTTTAATCTGCTCCAGCTGATATTTGTGCCCATTGTGGAATGGATTGTATTCGGTAATCACACCTGCAACCTTCATGTTTGATGCTCCTTTAATCAATAATGTATTTTTTAGAGTTCAAACCCATAATACCACAAAAACACCCTTGTCGCATTTGAAAAATAAGTTTATACTAACAATAGTATTGTAATTTTAAACCAAAGGAGACAAAACAATGAATGTATTAGTAATTAATTGCGGTAGTTCATCACTGAAATACCAGCTCATCAATTCAGATTCAGAGGAGGTACTTGCAAAAGGACTCTGCGAGAGAATCGGAATCGATGGCAGACTTGTATATCAGAAAGAGGGTCTTGATAAGGAAATCACAGAGGCACCTATGCCAACACATAAAGAGGCCATCCAGATGGTACTCGATGCACTTGTAAATCCAAAGACAGGCGCAGTAAAATCACTTGCAGAGATCGATGCAGTAGGACATCGTGTAGTGCACGGTGGAGAGAAGTTCTCAGACTCAGTAGTCATCACAGAGGAAGTAATCGCACAGGTAGAGGAGTGCAACGACCTCGCACCTCTTCACAACCCTGCAAATATTATCGGAATCAGAGCATGCCAGGCACTTATGCCAAATGTACCAATGGTAGGAGTATTTGATACAGCCTTCCATCAGACAATGCCTGAGAAAGCATATCTCTACGGCCTTCCATATGAGTACTATGAGAAGTACAAGGTAAGAAGATACGGCTTCCACGGCACAAGCCACAGCTTTGTATCAAAGGAGGCAGCAAGCTACCTTGGAATGGACTTAAACAACTCAAAGATTATCGTAGCACACCTTGGAAACGGAGCTTCAGTCAGCGCAGTATTAAACGGTAAATGCGTAGATACATCAATGGGACTTACACCACTTGAGGGACTCGTAATGGGAACACGTTCAGGTGATATCGACCCATCAATTATGGAGTTCATCGCAAAGAAAGAAAACCTTGACATCGATGGTGTGATGAATGTACTCAACAAGAAGTCGGGAGTAGCCGGCATGTCAGGAGTATCAAGCGACTTCAGAGACCTTGAGGCAGCCTACAATGAGGGCAACAAGCGTGCCATCGCAGCAGTAGAAGTATTCAGCTACAGAGTAGCAAAATACATCGGAGCATATGTAGCAGCAATGAACGGAGTAGATGCTATCGCATTCACAGCAGGAATCGGTGAGAACACAAGCTTTGTAAGAGAAAAAATCATGGCATATTTAGGATACCTTGGCATAAAGATTGACCGTGTAACAAACGACAAGACACGCGGCGTGGAGGCACTTATCTCAACAGCAGATTCAAGCGTAAAGGTATGCGTCATCCCTACAAACGAGGAGCTTGCAATCTGCCGTGAGACAGTAAAGCTTGTTGGCTAATAAAAAGCAAAAAGTTGTGGATAAATTATAAAATTTTGTTGACAAACACCACTCCAATATGTATAATTGGTTAGGTGTGAATAGGAGAGAACTATGATTGATATATCAACCATTGTAAAATCTATCAATAAAGAGACAACAATTGAGACAGAGCTTACGCTCACATCATTTGAGTCGCGGCTAGGAGATTATCCTATTCTGAAAAAGCAGCCGATATCACTTCATATCTCAAACGTGGAGAATGCAGCAGTGCACATCACGGGAACAGTAGATATAGACATAGCGATACCGTGCAGCCGATGCTTGGAAGAAGTTCCAACAAACATGCATTTTGACATTGACAAGACTCTGAAAATCACAGACGGAGCATTAGTCGATGAAGAGATGGAGGAAACTGACTACCTGATTGGGTTTGAACTCGATGTAGATAAACTTGTCTACGCCGAAATTCTGGTGAACTGGCCAATGAGAGTTCTGTGCAAAGACGATTGCAAAGGTATTTGTAAAGTCTGCGGGATGAACTTGAATAAAGGCACCTGCAGTTGCGATAGTTTTGTACCGGATCCAAGAATGGCAGCGTTCCAGGATATATTTAACAAGTTTAAGGAGGTGTAAACAAATGTCAATTTGTCCAAAGAATAAATCTTCTAAGGGAAGAAGAGATAAGAGAAGAGCAAACTGGAAAATGTCTGCTCCTACTTTAGTAAAATGCAGCAAATGTGGAGAGCTTATGATGCCACACAGAGTTTGCAAGAACTGCGGATCATACAACAAAAAAGAAATCATTCCTCAGGACTAATAGTAGAAAACCAGTAAAATTAAGGGATTGAACGATATCGTTCAATCCTTTTTTTGATTGATTTTATCCCTTTTTTATCCCATAATAAAATGAAGGTACTTTTTGCTTGTATATAGCTTGCAGGGATGTTATTATACTGAGAGGATATTTAGATATTAAAGAAAGAAGGAAGCAAACTATCATGAATAATATAGACGATTTAGTTGAAATCTATGAGTGCCCGCTCTGTGGCGGTGCCGGGATTCTCGAGGAGGACTGCGGCAGCTCATATTATGTGACATGCCTTGAGTGCGGATGCCACTCAGTAAATATTGATTTCAAGTCAGACGATGACAGACTTGATGCAGCAAAGCGCACTGCTGATTTATGGAACTGTGGCAAGGTTATTTCCATGAGTCCGGGAGAATGATGGAAGCCATATAGAGTAGTGAATTGGTTATTGATTTATACCTATGATTATAGTATATTTTATTTAATCAATTAGTAGTTTGCTTTTTAGCAGGCACAGGGAGGTCACAATGCAAAGTACAACAAGGGTCGCACTCGATGCAATGGGTGGCGACAATGCACCCGCAGAGGTAGTAAAGGGTGCGGTAGATGCGGTTAACAAAAGAAATGATATAAAGATATTTCTTGTAGGACAGAAGGTACCGGTAGAGAGGGAGCTTTCTTTGTATACATATCCTAAGGAGCAGATAGAGATAGTAGATGCGCCTGAGGTTATAGAGATGGCAGAGCCACCGGTTCTAGCAATCAGACGAAAGAAGCAGTCATCAATCGTTGTTGGCATGAATATGGTCAAGAATAAAGAGGCTGATGCATTTGTTTCAGCGGGAAGCTCAGGTGCTGTACTTGTCGGAGGACAGGTAATAGTCGGCAGGATAAAGGGCATACAAAGGCCGCCTTTGGCACCGCTTATTCCGACTGAGAGGGGCGTATCTCTGCTCATAGACTGTGGAGCCAATGTGGATGCCAGAGCTGAGCATCTGGTACAGTTTGCCAAGATGGCTCTATCTATATGGAGCATGTTGTCGGCGTGAAGAATCCAAAGGTTGCACTGGTCAATATCGGTGCAGAGGAGGAGAAAGGTAATGCCTGGTAAAGGAGACATGCCGCTTCTTCGAGAGTGCACAGATATCAATTTTGTCGGAAGCATTGAGGCAAGGGATATTCCAAAGGGAGATGCCGATGTTATAGTCTGCGAGGCTTTCACGGGCAATGTTATATTAAAGCTCTACGAGGGTCTCAGCTCCACACTTATCGGAGTCATAAAGAAGGGTCTCATGAGCACACTAAAGAGCAAGGTAGGAGCTGCACTTGCACTTCCGGCTCTTAAGAATACGCTAAAGTCATTTGATGCGACCGAGTACGGCGGAGCACCGCTTTTAGGATTGAATGGTCTTGTGGTAAAGACCCACGGCAGCTCCAAGGCAAAGGAAATCACTAACTCTGTTTTCCAATGTGTTACATTTAAGGAAAAAGAGATTAATGATAAAATTAAAGAATATATTATTAATAAGCCGGCTGATTAGATAGCAGTATTGCTGTATGATTGGTCACTATAAACAGAAATGAGAGGTATTAAAAATGGAATTTGAGAAGCTTAGAGACATTATTGTGAGGTACTTAACGTGGACGAGACCGAGGTTACTATGGAGTCAACATTCATTGATGATCTTGGCGCTGACTCTCTGGATGTATTCCAGATTATCATGGGTATCGAGGAAGAGTTCGATATCGAGATTCCTAATGAGGAAGCAGAGAAAATCGTCACTGTAGGCGATGCTGTTGAGCAGATTAAAAAAGCTGTAAGCGAGCAGTAGTATGTTTAACTAATGAAAAGCCCTTTATTATGAGGGCTTTTCGTTATACTCACGGAACATGTAAAATGGATAGATATAGAAATAGAGGAGAAATTATGGCAGATTTAAATGAATTTCAAAGCAAAATAGGCTATACGTTCAAGAACCGACATCTGCTTGAGCAGGCGCTGACACACAGCTCGTATGCCAATGAAAAGCACATGAAAAAGCATTCTGATAACGAACGTCTGGAGTTTTTGGGCGATGCTGTTTTGGAAATAGTTTCAAGTGAATTTTTGTTTATCAATTATCCGCAAAAGCCTGAGGGTGAGCTTACCAAGCTGCGCGCAAGCATTGTTTGTGAGCCGACTCTTGCACTTTGTACAAAGCCACTTGACCTTGGAAAGTACTTACGTCTTGGCAGGGGCGAGGATCATACAGGTGGCAGAAAGAGAAAATCGATTCTTTCTGATGCACTTGAGGCAGTGATTGGAGCAATTTATTTAGATGGTGGTTTTACTAATGCAAAGGAGTTTGTGCTTAGGTTTATCATGACTGATATTGAGAATAAGCAGCTCTTTTATGATAGCAAGACTATCCTTCAGGAGCTTATACAGGGCAGACACGAGCAGCTTTCCTATGAACTTATTGATGAGAGCGGTCCGGACCATGACAAGCAGTTTACAGTTGCGGTGCTTGTGGACGGCGAGCGTGTCAGCGAGGGAGAAGGCCATACAAAGAAGGCGGCGGAGCAGCAGGCTGCATATCAGGCACTTCTTTTGTACAGAAACAGGGAATAGGAGTTTTTAATGTATTTAAAGAGTTTGGAAGTACAGGGCTTTAAGTCCTTTGCCAACAAAATTGTTTTTGAGTTCCACAACGGCATCACAGGTATTGTAGGGCCAAACGGCAGTGGAAAGAGTAATGTCGCCGATGCGGTCAGATGGGTGCTCGGTGAGCAGAGCGCAAAGCAGCTTCGTGGTGCCAGCATGCAGGATGTTATTTTTGCAGGTACAGAGAACAGGAAGCCGCTTGGATACGCGTATGTCGCAATCACACTTGACAATTCAGACCATTCGCTTGCGATTGATTTCAATGAGGTTACGGTTGCCAGACGTGTTTACCGCTCAGGGGAGAGTGAGTATCTAATCAATGGCAATCCGTGCAGACTCAAGGAGGTTTCGGAGCTTTTCTATGATACCGGTATCGGTAAAGAGGGCTATTCCATCATTGGACAGGGCCAGATTGACAGGATTTTAAGTGGAAAGCCGGAGGAGAGGCGAGAGCTGTTTGATGAGGCTGCCGGCATTGTGAAGTTTAAAAAGAGAAAGCTTACAGCACAAAAGAAGCTCGATAATGAGCGAGAGAACCTTGTGCGTGTCAATGATATCCTGACAGAGCTTGAGAGACAGGTAGGTCCGTTACAGAGACAGTCCGAGAAGGCTCATACATATCTTAAAAAGAGAGAAGAGCTGAAGAACTACGATGTCAACATGTTTTTGCTTGAATCAGCGCGCATTGAGACCGAGCTTAAGTCAGCTGATGAGAAATACGCTATTGCGGATGACGAGCTAAAGGAGACCAACGCCACATACGAGAGCATCAAGGCAGAGTATGAGAGGCTTGGGAACGATATGCAGCAGATGGATGAGCGTATCGAGTCTCTTCGTGAGAGCATCACGAGCACTTCATCCACCAGACAGAAGCTTGAGAATCAGATAGAGCTTTTAAAGGAGCAGATTCACACGGCCGAAATGACGGATGAGCATTTGCAGTCGCGTCTTTTAGCTATCGAAAAGGAAAAGGCGCAGCGTCTTAAAAGCAGGAAAGAGTATGATGACAAAAAGGCTGCACTGGAAGCTGATATAGAGCAGATGAAGCAGAACGAGCTTCTTGCGGTAAACGAGCATGAGGCTGTACTTGCAGAGTCAACCGCTGCAATGACGGACTGGAAAAGGGCAAGAATGAGCTTATCGCCCTGCTTCAGGAGCGAGGCAGTATCCAGTCAAGGCAGCAGCGTTTTGCCACTATGCTTGAGCAGATTAATATCAGAAAGGCAGAGCTTACCAAGCGTCTTTTAGATAGAAAGACAAGGGAAGCAGGGCTTGATGATATATTGGATGAGGCTAATAAGAAGCTTAATGCTGTCAATGAAGAGATAGCCGGTTTAAAGGAAAAGGAGTCGGCTCTTTTGGCAAAGGCCAGGGAGTGGAGAGATAAGTCTAGAGAGAATGCCCGCCTGATGGAGGATGCTTCCACAGAGTATCATAAGTCTGTTTCCAGGCTTGAGTCACTTAAAAACATTGCCGAGCGCTATGATGGCTATGGTAACAGCATCAAGCGTGTTATGGAGCAGAAGGCTAAAAATCCGGGGCTTCTCGGAGTGGTTTCAGATCTTATCCAGGTGGATAAGCGCTATGAGATAGCGATAGAGACAGCCTTAAGCGGTAATATCCAGAATATCGTCACTGAGGATGAGGCTACAGCCAAAAAGATGATTGGATTTTTGAAGGCAAATCATTTTGGACGGGCTACGTTTTTACCTCTTACTAGTGTGCGCGCAAACAGAAATACAAAAAATGAGGCGGCACTCGGCGAAAAGGGTGTGCTTGGCATTGCAAATAAGCTGGTGAAGTGTGATCCGAAGTTTGATGAGGTTGTTGCATACCTGCTTGGCAGAGTGATTGTGGTGGACACAATTGACAATGCCATTGCGCTTGCAAAGAAAAATCACTATTCACTCCATATCGTGACTGTCGAGGGCGAGTATCTGGCACCGGGAGGCTCTATGTCCGGTGGTGCGTTTAAAAATTCATCCAATCTGCTTGCGAGAAATCGTGAGATTGAGGAGCTTGAAAAGAGAGTTGATCAGACTAAGACAAAGCTTAAAGAGCTTAGATCCAGAAAGGATGATATTGCGACTGCTATTGCGCTTGGCGAGGAGGATATAGCAGCCACAAAGACCTTGCTGCAGGAGAAGTATATTGAGCAGAATACAGCACAGATTTCTGTTGACAGGGCAGACCAGCAAAAGAAGGAGAGTGCGAATGTCTACGAGGATCTGCGCACAGAAAATGCCGGGATTGAAAAACAGCTCGAAGAGATAAATCAGGGCAAGAAGGATATTGCAGCGCAGCTTGAGGCATCAAAGCAGCGTGAAAAGCAGCTTGAGAAGGAAAACAGCTCATACAGTGAGATACTTGAAAAGCAGGGAGTACTTGAGCAGGAGGCTTCACACAAGGCCGCTGCCATTTCACTTGAGCTTGCTAATATTACAAAGACGGCAGAGTTTGCTATAGAAAATATCAATCGTATCAATTCAGAGATAGAGAAATTTGATGAGCAGAAGGAAAGTCTTGTAGAAGGTGCAGCTGCTGCAAAGGATGATATTAAAAAGAAGCAGGCTGATATTGATGCAATCACACAGACCATTCTGGCATCAAAGGACAACAATTCTAAGCTTGACGAGGAGCTTAGGGAGAGCCTTACAAAAAAGGAAAAGATGTCTGAAAATTACAGAGGCTTTTTTGCAAAGCAGGAGGAAGTTTCAAAGAAACAGGCTGATTTGGATAAGGAGCTTTTCAGACTGAACAGCCAGAGAGAGAAGCTTAAGGAGGCTTCAGAGACACAGACCAACTATATGTGGGATGAGTATGAGCTTACTCCGCATGCGGCTTCAGAGCTTAGAAATGATGCATACGATGATCTGCCTTCATTAAAGAAGCTGATTGCAGGCATAAAGGACGAAATCAGACGCCTCGGCGATGTAAATGTCAATGCTATCGAGGAATACAGGGAGATTTCAACGCGTTATGAGTTCTTAAAGGGACAGCATGATGACCTTATCGAGGCTGAAAAGACTCTGGTTGGCATCATTGATGAGCTTGACAGTGGTATGAGAAAGCAGTTTACAGAGAAGTTTGCCGAGATTCAGAGAGAGTTTGACAAGTCCTTTAAGCAGCTTTTTGGTGGTGGACATGGTTCCCTGGAGCTTGTGGAGGATGAGGATATACTGGAGTGCGGCATAAGAATCGTCGCACAGCCGCCCGGAAAGAAGCTTCAGAATATGATGCAGATGTCCGGTGGAGAAAAGGCGCTCACCGCTATTGCACTTTTGTTTGCCATTCAGGCACTTAAGCCATCACCGTTTTGTCTGCTTGATGAGATTGAGGCGGCGCTTGATGACTCAAACGTTTCGCGCTATGCAAATTATCTGAACAAGCTTACAAAGAACACACAGTTTATTGTTATCACACACAGACGTGGTACGATGGCGGCTGCGGACAGGCTATATGGTATTACGATGCAGGAAAAGGGTGTTTCCACACTCGTTTCAGTAAATCTTATAGAGAATGATCTGACACAGTAAAATTTTATTTATGGAGAGTTGAAAGTGGAAAAGAAAAAAGGAAAAAGGAATGACCAGGGCTTTTTTAAGAGGTCTCGGTTTCAGGACTGACAAAGACCAGAGATAACATCGTTTCAGGCATAGATTCACTTTTCAGTGGATTTTCGCATATAGATGATGATTTTTATGAGGAGCTTGAGGAGATTCTCATCATGGGAGACCTCGGAGTGAGAGCTACAGAGAGTATCATCGAGGATCTGCAGAGGAAGGTGAAGGAACAGCACATCAAGGAGCCGGCAGAGTGCAAGGAACTCTTGATTGAGAGTATCAAGGAGCAGATGAAGGTGGAGGAGACAGCTACAGATTTGAAAATGAAAAATCTGTTGTGCTTGTAATCGGTGTCAACGGAGTAGGAAAGACTACCACTGTCGGAAAGCTTGCAGGAAAGCTCAAGGAACAGGGCAAGAAGGTAGTTATTGCAGGGGCCGATACCTTCAGGGCGGCAGCAGGAGACCAGCTGAAGGAATGGCAAACCGCGCCGGAGTTGATATGATTGGCGGTGCCGAGGGTGCTGACCCGGGAGCTGTTGTATATGATGCGGTTGCAGCTTCTAAGGCCAGAAACGCAGATGTGCTTCTCGTGGATACAGCCGGAAGGCTCCACAACAAAAAGAATCTGATGAATGAGCTCGGAAAGATTAATAAAATCCTGGAGAGTGAGTATCCGGATGCGTACAGAGAGACTCTCGTCGTGCTTGATGCGACCACAGGCCAGAATGCACTGGTTCAGGCGAGAGAGTTTTCTGATGTGGCAAAGATTTCGGGCATCGTGCTTACTAAGATGGATGGTACGGCAAAGGGCGGTATCGCTGTAGCGATACAGTCGGAGCTTTCAGTGCCGGTCAAGTATATCGGAGTCGGTGAGACTATCGATGATTTGCAGAAATTTGATTCGGACGAGTTCGTGAATGCATTGTTTGATACTAAAACGGAATAATTTGAGAATATCTTTGAGCGTATAAGTTATATTGTTTATAATAATCTGATATATCAGTTTATATATATCTGTACGGAATTTTTGGTATAATATAATGAAAAATAACTATTCAGAACCACTGAGAACAATGCATTTTTGCGAATAATGTGTGGGTGGGTATGAATAGTTATACCGAAGAAATGAAAGGGAGAACAAATATGCTGACATTAGATAAATTTGAAGAAGCAAGTGAGAAGGTCAAGGAGGTCACCCTTGAGACAAAGCTTATTTACAGCGATTTTTTAAGTGACCAGACAGGCAATAAGGTATATTTGAAGCCTGAAAATATGCAGTTTACCGGAGCTTACAAGGTCAGAGGTGCGTACTACAAGATAAGCACACTCACAGATGAGGAGAGGGCAAAGGGACTCATCACAGCATCTGCAGGAAACCATGCGCAGGGTGTTGCGTATGCTGCAAAGTGCTATGGCTGCAAGGCTGTCATCGTGATGCCTACCACCACACCTCTTATCAAGGTAAACCGTACAAAGAGCTACGGCGCTGAGGTAGTGCTTTACGGAGATGTGTATGATGAGGCATGTGCCAAGCATATGAGCTTGCAGAGAAAGAGGGCTACACATTTATCCATCCGTTTGATGATTTAGCTGTCGCAACAGGACAGGGAACTATTGCTATGGAGATATTCAAGGAGCTTCCTCTTGTTGAGTACATCCTCGTTCCAATCGGCGGCGGCGGGCTGGCAACAGGTGTATCCACACTTGCAAAGCTCTTAAACCCAAAGATTAAGGTTATCGGAGTGGAGCCGGCCGGCGCTAATTGTATGCAGGAGTCATTTAAGAACGGCAAGGTGACCACTTTACCAAGCGTAAATACCATTGCAGACGGAACAGCGGTAAAGACACCGGGCTCAAATATTTTCCCATACATAAAGAAAAATCTTGATGATATTATCACAGTGGAGGATGACGAGCTTATCGTGGCCTTCCTTGACATGGTTGAGAATCACAAGATGATAGTCGAAAACTCAGTCTTCTGACTGTAGCTGCGCTTAAGCATCTCGGAGTAAAGGACAAGAGAGTGGTTTCTATCCTAAGTGGCGGCAACATGGATGTTATTACCATGTCATCAGTTGTACAGCAGGGTCTTATTTTCAGAGACAGAATCTTTACTGTTTCAGTGCTTCTGCCGGATAAGCCGGGCGAGCTTGCAAAGGTTGCGCAGACTCTTGCCGATGTACAGGGAAATGTAATCAAGCTGGAACATAACCAGTTTGTAACTACAAACAGAAGTGCGGCTGTCGAGCTTCGCATCACGCTTGAGTGTTTTGGTACAGAGCACAAGGAGCAGATTATTGCTGCGCTCGAGAAGAAGGGCTATAAGCAAGAATTGTACGCACTATGATATAAAAATAAAAGTATCAAGTATTTTTACTTGACACCGGGCAAACTATGTGTTATTCTACCATAGGTTCGAGGGAAAAAGAGGATACTTGATATGGAAGAAAAACTTGAACAGGCATATTTATATGATTTCTACGGTGAGCTTTTGAATGAGCATCAGCGTCAGGTATATGAGGATTTTGTCTTCAATGATTTGTCACTCGGTGAGATTGCATCCGAGGAGGGAATTTCCCGTCAGGGTGTTGCCGATCTGATTAAGAGATGCAATAAGAAGCTGCTTGACTATGAGGCAAAGCTGCATCTTGTTGAAAAGTTCATGTCCATAAAGAGTGACATACGAAGGATTCATGAGCTGACAAATGATTTTAAGAAATCACATAATGAGCTATTAATGAATGAAATCGAAGCTATTTCGAATCAGATACTAGAGGAGCTGTAATATGGCATTTGACAGTTTATCAGAAAAACTGCAGAACGTTTTCAAAAATCTCCGCAGCAAGGGAAAGCTTACTGAGGATGATGTAAAGGCTGCTCTTAAAGAGGTTAAGATGGCACTCCTTGAGGCCGATGTTAACTTCAAGGTTGTTAAGCAGTTCACAAAGAGTGTTCAGGAGAGAGCAATCGGACAGGATGTCATGAATGGTCTAAATCCCGGACAGATGGTCATCAAAATCGTAAACGAAGAGATGATTAAGCTTATGGGCTCTGAGACAACAGAGATTGCTTTCAGACCGGGCAAGGAGCTTACCGTTATCATGATGGTAGGTCTTCAGGGAGCCGGTAAGACAACCACCACAGCAAAAATTGCCGGAAAGATTAAGAGCAAGGGCAAGAAATCACTGCTTGTAGCCTGTGATGTATATCGTCCGGCTGCGATTGAGCAGTTAAAGATAAACGGTGAGAAGCAGGGTGTTGAGGTTTTCTCAATGGGTGACAAAAACAAGCCTGCTGACATCGCAAAGGCTGCTGTGGAGCACGCTAAGAAAAACGATTTCAATGTTGTTATCATCGATACTGCCGGACGTCTTCATATTGATGAGGATATGATGGCAGAGCTTATTGAGATAAAAGAAGCTACTGATGTTTTCCAGACCATCCTCGTGGTTGATGCCATGACAGGTCAGGATGCGGTAAATGTAGCAGGTACCTTTGATGAAAAGATAGGAATTGACGGAGTTGTCATCACAAAGCTTGATGGTGACACCAGAGGTGGAGCGGCGCTTTCAATCAGAGCCGTTACAGGAAAGCCGATACTATACGCAGGTATGGGAGAGAAGCTTTCAGACCTTGAGCAGTTCTATCCGGAGCGTATGGCTTCAAGAATCCTCGGTATGGGCGATGTGCTTTCCATGATTGAGAAGGCGCAGGAGAACATTGATGAGGAACAGGCCAAGAAGCTTGAGCAGAAGATGCGCAAAAATGAGTTTGATTTTGAGATGTACCTTGATTCGATGAGTCAGATGAAGAAGATGGGCGGTCTTTCAAGCGTGATGGGCATGATGCCGGGCATGGGTATCGGTGGAGGCAAGATGCCGGATATTGATACAGATGAAGCTGAAAAGGGCATGGCCCGCACAGAGGCAATCATCTATTCCATGACACCTGAGGAAAGACGAAATCCAAAGCTTCTTAATCCAAGCCGCAAGGCTCGTATTGCAAGAGGAGCAGGCGTGGATGTATCAGAGGTCAACAGACTTGTAAAGCAGTTTGAGCAGACAAAGAAGTTCATGAAGCAGATGCCAGGTATGATGGGCGGAAAGAAGGGACGCCGTGGAGGCGGTGGTCTTGGAGGCTTATTCAAAGGACTTCCGTTTTAATGGATTTCATTAAAGAATTTCATGTTTTGTTAACAAAAGTATTTATTTTACTTTTGATATATATTATTCAATAAACCTATGAGGAGGTGAAACAAAATGGCAGTAAAGATCAGATTAAGAAGAATGGGACAGAAGAAAGCTCCTTTCTATAGAATCGTAGTTGCAGACTCTAGATCACCAAGAGATGGAAGATGCATCGAGGAGATCGGAACATACGATCCAACTAAGGATCCTAGCGAGTATCATGTAAATGAGGAATTAGCTAAGAAATGGTTATCAAACGGCGCACAGCCAACTGAGACAGTAGCTAGAATCTTCAAGAGTGCTGGTATCGAGAAATAGGATAAAGAGGTGGCGTAATGAAAGAATTAGTTGAAGTAATTGCAAAATCTTTAGTTGATTATCCGGATGAGGTTAATGTAACTGAGACCGAAAACGAGAAAGCAATTGTTTTGGAATTACGTGTTGCACAGTCTGACATGGGCAAAGTGATCGGCAAGCAGGGACGTATTGCTAAGGCTATTCGTTCAGTTGTTAAGGCCGCAGCCTCTAAAGAAGACAAAAAGGTTATTGTTGAGATAGTACAGTAACATAAAGGCATCTCTTATGAGATGCCTGTTTTTTTATAATTTATAGTAACTATTCAGAACCGGTATTGTATGGTTTTGAGAATGTGCGTGGGCTGAATAGTTATGATTTATATTAATATCAGGAGACAGAGAATGGAAGATTTACTACAGGTAGGTGTAATTACGAGCACACACGGCATTCGCGGTGAGGTAAAGGTGTTCCCAACCACTGACGATGCTGCCCGTTTTAAAAAGCTTAAAAATGTCATTCTGGATAATGGCAAAGAGCGCAGGGATTTGGAAATAACTTCTGTCAAATTTTTCAAGAACCAGGTTATCTTGAAATTTAAGGGCATAGATGACATAAATGATGTAGAAAAATATAAAAAGGCACCTCTTTTTGTGACAAGGGAAAATGCGGTGCCACTTGAGGAAAATGAGTACTTTATAGCTGATCTTATCGGGCTTTCCGTCACATCAGACGAAGGAGAGGAGCTTGGAGTCATAGCTGATGTGCTCCAGACCGGTGCCAACGATGTGTATGTTGTTAAGAAAGCCGGTGCAAATGATCTGCTGATTCCGGCAATAAAGGATTGTATACTGGACGTTGATGTGGAAAATGGCACGATGAAGGTGCATCTGCTGGCAGGTTTGAGATAGCTACATCTCAAACTGCAAAAACCGTAAAATGAGATATAAAATTGAACAAAATCATACATTTTAAATCGTAAAACTGTAAAACAGGATGATATAGGAGATATAGGAAATGAGATTTCATGTGCTGACCTTATTCCCACAGATGATAGAACAGGGACTGTCAGAGAGTATCACAGGCAGAGCTTTAAAACAGAATATTATATCACTCAATACGGTAAATATCAGGGATTTTGCGCACAATAAGCACAATAAAGGTTGATGATTACATCAATATGGTG
>ENA-OQBT01000359-OQBT01000359.1-human-gut-metagenome-genome-assembly--contig:-NODE-359-length-29504-cov-3.271777_pt1 | contig 29504 bp, 31 predicted proteins | sample MGYA00242749_ERZ504557 | MGnify/ENA primary metagenome ERZ504557 (study PRJEB26092, sample SAMD00036243) | human gut metagenome | host: Homo sapiens | study: EMG produced TPA metagenomics assembly of... | reverse complement strand
AGCTCACCCTTGTAGTTGGCTACAGGGCTGTTTGTGAAGCGGTTGAACTCAGCAAACTGTGTGATGTAGTTCCAGACCCTCTTATCATTGGTGTGGAATATGTGGGCTCCGTACATGTGTACATTGATGCCTCCTGCTTCTCGGTGTAAACATTTCCTGCTATGTTAGGACGTTTGTCCACAACAAGCACAGATTTGCCTTTGGCTTTTGCTTCGTGAGCAAAGATGGCTCCGTAGAGACCGGAACCTACTACTAAATAATCGTATTTCATTGTGTTCTCCAAATTAATTTAGATAGATTTTTAAAAGAGTGATTGATTTATCAACCACTCTATTGTATAATCTACTCAAAGGTAATCGGATGTTATTCCGATTTGCCTCAGTGATTGATTAGTATAAAGATTAGCACCCTCACTTTAGGCGGTTGGGGTGCTATTTCTTTTTGTGGTTGTCTATATACGACAATGCTGCAAAAACTACTAGTAACAATGTAAGTACTTCAATTGTATTCATAGTAACATCATCCCCCTTCTGTAAAACTAGAGGGATTTATCAGAATTAACACCCGAGCTTTTTTCGACTACCCAATGATTATATCATAGAGTATATGGGCTATCAAGGAGGCAATTAGAGAATATGAAACTACCCGGCTACTACTCCTCAGGAGAATTTGCAAAAAAAGCGCATATTACAAAAAAGACCGTCAGGTACTATGACGAGCACAATATTTTAAAACCATCCTACGTAAACGAAAACGGAGCCAGATTCTATAATGATGACGACTTTGCGCGTCTACAGCAGATACTGTTCCTCAAATATCTGGGCTTTTCCCTGGATGATATCAAGGAGATGACACTCAGAAACACGGACAGCAATGTCATGTCTGAGTCGCTTCACATGCAGCTTGGTCTCGTGGAGGAGAGGATAGAGCAGATGAAGCTTATGAAATCAGCACTGCAGGAGGCTTCAGAGGTAATAGACGAGGGGCGAAGCGTGGACTGGAGTCATATGCTGGAGCTGGTTAATATAAACGAGATGGAGCAAAAGCTAAAGCAGCAGTACAGGGATGCTTCAAATATATCAGCCAGAATCAATCTGCACAGGGATTTCTCGATTAATCCGGTGAGCTGGTTTAGCTGGGTATTTGATGAGTGCAGCTTTTTTGAGGGGGAAAAGGTGCTTGAGGTGGGCTGTGGTGATGCCTCTCTCTGGACACAGAACATAGACAGGATACCGGCAGATATGCAGATAACCCTGACTGATATATCGTATGGCATGGTAAGGGATGCGACGAGAAATGTAGGCGCAGATGACAAGCGCTTCACATATGAGGTGATGGATGCCCACAGGCTGTATAAGCCGGATGCATCGTATGACTGCGTGATAGCAGACCATGTACTGTTCTATTGTGACAATCTGGATGCCGTGTGCAGTGAAATCCTAAGGGTGCTAAAGCCCGGTGGCGTGTTCGTGTGCAGTACATACAGCTCACGGCATATGAAGGAAATAAACGACCTGGTGCAGCAGTTTGATGACCGTATAGAGCTGTCAGCGGAAAGGCTGTATGAGCAATTCGGTAAAGAAAATGGTGAGGCAATACTTGGAAAATACTTTGGTGAGGTAAGCTGGCATGGATACGAGGATGAGCTTGTGGTAGAGAAAGCAGAGCCTGTGATAGAGTATGTGCTTTCGTGCCACGGCAACCAGAACAGGTATATTGTGGACCGCTATAAGGAATTTGCGGCATTTGTCAGAAAGAAGACGAGAGAGGGTTCCATATCACAAAGGATGCAGGTGTATTTATTGCACGAAAATGATTCAAAAACAGGGATATTATAAGCATATATTTTGTGAAAAATGCTAAAAAATATAAAAAAGTACTTGAAGGTGCCCTTGGGGCACCTTTTATAATGCAAGTAAATGATGAATCAGGTCAGTGTATTCTACAGACCGAAAGCATCAAGTGCAGCACGTAGTTTCAGTTTGAAGGAGAACAACATGAAAGGTATTATATTAGCGGGAGGTTCAGGCACACGTCTTTACCCACTCACAATGGTAACATCAAAGCAGTTACTTCCAATTTATGACAAGCCAATGATCTACTATCCTATGTCAGTGCTTATGAATGCAGGCATCAGAGATATTCTGATCATTTCAACACCACAGGATACACCAAGATTCAAGGAGCTCTTAGGAGACGGACATCAGTTTGGTGTCAACCTCACCTACGAGGTACAGCCAAGCCCTGACGGACTTGCACAGGCATTTGTTATCGGTGAGAAATTCATCGGTGATGATACAGTAGCCATGGTTCTCGGAGACAACATCTTCGCAGGACACGGTCTCAACAAGAGACTCAAGGCTGCAGTTGAAAACGCAGAGAGTGGTAAGGGTGCCACAGTATTCGGATACTATGTAGATGACCCTGAGAGATTCGGTATCGTAGAGTTCGATAAAGAGGGAAAGGCTATTTCAATCGAGGAAAAGCCGGAGCATCCAAAGAGCAATTACTGTGTCACAGGTCTTTACTTCTACGACAACAATGTAGTAGAGTACGCAAAGAACCTTAAGCCATCAGCAAGAGGAGAGCTTGAGATAACAGACCTTAACAGAATCTATCTTGAGAAAAAAGCCCTCAATGTAGAGCTTTTAGGACAGGGCTTCACATGGCTTGATACAGGAACACATGAGAGCCTTGTAGATGCCACAAACTTTGTCAAGACAGTAGAGACACATCAGCACCGTAAGATAGCATGTCTTGAGGAAATCGCTTACTTAAACGGCTGGATTACAAAGGATGAAGTATTAAAGACATATGAGCTCGTAAAGAAGAACCAGTACGGACAGTACTTAAAGGATGTACTTGATGGAAAATACCGCGAGCAGTTATATTAAGGAGGAAATCAAAATGACAATTATCGTAACAGGTGGAGCAGGATTTATCGGAAGCAACTTCGTATTTCACATGCTTAACAAATATCCGGATTACCGTATCGTATGCTTAGACTGTCTCACATATGCAGGAAATCTCTCAACACTTGAGCCTGTAATGGACAATCCAACTTCCGTTTCGTAAAGGAGAGCATCACAGACCGTGACGCCGTATACAAATTATTTGAGGAAGAGCATCCTGATATGGTTGTAAACTTCGCAGCAGAGTCACACGTTGACCGTTCAATCGAGAATCCACAGGTATTCCTTGATACAAATATTATCGGAACATCAGTGCTTATGGACGCATGCCGCAAGTATGGTATTAAAAGATATCATCAGGTATCAACAGATGAGGTATATGGAGATCTGCCACTTGACCGCCCTGACCTTTTCTTCCATGAGGATACACCAATCCATACATCAAGCCCATATTCATCATCAAAGGCAGCAGCAGACTTACTCGTGCTTGCTTACCACCGCACATATGGACTTCCTGTAACAATCAGCCGTTGCTCAAACAACTACGGACCATACCATTTCCCGGAGAAGCTTATCCCTCTTATGATAGCGAATGCACTTAATGATAAGCCACTCCCGGTATACGGAACAGGCGAGAACGTGCGTGACTGGCTCTATGTAGAGGATCACTGCAAGGCAATCGACCTTATCATCCACAACGGACGTGTAGGAGAGGTTTACAACGTAGGTGGACACAATGAGAAGACAAACCTTGAAATCGTAAAGATTATCTGCAAGGAGCTCAATAAGCCGGAGAGTCTTATCACATTCGTAGGAGACCGTAAGGGCCATGATATGCGTTACGCAATCGACCCTACAAAGATTCACAACGAGCTCGGATGGCTTCCTGAGACCAAGTTCGAGGACGGCATCAAGAAGACAATCAAATGGTACCTTGACAACCGTGAGTGGTGGGAGACAATCATCAGCGGAGAGTACCAGAATTACTACGAGAAGATGTATGCGAATAGATAACTGCTACTCTTTGAGGCTTTTGTGCATGCCTAAAGAATATGTGATTGCGTATATATGTTGAGCCTGTTTACGAATAACAGCGTTAAGGAGACAAAAATGAAGTATTTGTTACAGGAGTTGCGGGGCAGCTTGGTCATGATATAATGAATGATCTTGCGGCGCGCGGTTACGAAGGAATAGGAACAGATATTGCATCAGAATATAATGGTATCTCTGATGGTACAGCAGTGACACGCATGCCATATGTATCTCTGGATATTACTGACAGAACAGCGGTAGAGCAGGTGATAGGGGCGCTTAAACCCGATGTTGTAATACACTGTGCAGCATGGACAGCTGTAGATCTGGCCGAGGATGATGATAAAAAAGCAAAGGTGCATGCAATCAACGCAGACGGCACACAGAATATTGCAGATGCCTGCAAGAAGATAGATGCCAAGATGGTATATATCAGCACAGATTATGTATTTGACGGACAGGGCACCACACCATGGCAGCCTGACTGCAAGGACTATGCACCACTCAATGTATATGGACAGACAAAGCTTGACGGAGAGCTTGCAGTGGCAAATACACTTGAGAAGTACTTTATAGTGCGTATAGCATGGGTATTTGGTGTAAACGGCAAGAACTTCATCAAGACAATGCTAAATGCCGGCAAGACACACGATAAGCTTACAGTAGTAAGTGACCAGATTGGTACACCGACATATACACTCGACCTTTCAAGATTGCTCGTAGATATGATAGAGACTGATAAATACGGTTACTATCACGCTACAAACGAGGGCGGATATATAAGCTGGTATGATTTTACAAAGGAAATCTTTAAGCAGGCAGTGGAGCTTGGTCATACAGAGTATTCTGAGGACAGACTCACAGTAGTACCTGTTACTACAGCAGAGTATGGTGTGTCAAAGGCAGCACGTCCGTTTAACAGCAGACTGGACAAGAGCAAGCTCGTGGAGAATGGATTTAAGCCGCTCCCTACATGGCAGGATGCGCTGCACAGATATCTGCAGGAGATTAACTTTTAGAAAGGACATAGAAATCATGGGACAGATTAAAGTACAGAAAAACGTAGGTGGAATCGAAGGACTTTGCATCATCGAGCCTACAGTACACGGAGACAACCGTGGATACTTTATGGAGACATACAATTCAAAGGACATGCAGGAGGCAGGCATTGACAGAGTATTCGTACAGGATAATCAGTCTTGCTCCACAAAGGGAGTGCTCCGCGGACTCCATTTCCAGAAGGAATACCCACAGGCAAAGCTTGTGCGTGCAGTAAAAGGCTCAGTATTTGATGTGGCTGTAGACTTAAGAAGCGATTCAAAGACATATGGCAAGTGGTTTGGAGTAGAGCTCACAGAAGAGAACAAGAAGCAGTTCCTTATCCCGGAGGGCTTTGCACACGGATTTTTAGTACTCTCAGATGTAGCAGAGTTCTGCTACAAGGTAACAGATTTCTGGCACCTTGGAGATGAGAGCGGCCTTGCATGGAATGATCCTGCAATCGGCATCGAGTGGCCACAGCTTGTCGGAGAGTATCCGGGAAGCGCTGACGAAAGCGGATACACACTTGAGGATGGCACACCAATCAACCTGAGTGATAAGGATCAGAAGTGGGAGACACTCAAAAATACATTTAAAATTTAAAAAAAATTATTAATTTTGTTTTTAAAGGCTACAGTTGAGCGGAGACACATAAACTGTAGCTTTTATTAAATTTTTGTTATAATTTTTTAAAATTTGGCAATTATATATCAAATATGGTAAAATACATTTCGGGTTGCGTTATTTAGCTATTAGGAGATATGAATATATGAATTCGAAGAAAAGTATCGTAAGATATATAGAAGTGTTTTTGGATGTGATGGTTATGTTTACCTCATATCTGATTGCCAATAGGATTAAATTCGGTTTCTTTAGAACAGGTCTGATAAACAGAACAGAGCATTACCTTACTCTGTTTTTGCTGGAGTTTGCGGTATACGTAGTAGTATATTTTGTGGCTTTCAGAAACGACAATATAGTCAATCGTAAGCTGTTTCAGGAAATATATGCTGTTGGAAAGATGTATGCTTATATCATAGTATTGACCTCCGGATGCATTTATTTTTGCAAAGATGGGGGAATATTACTCTCGTGTGCAAATGCTTATTACTTTTATAATTAGTCCGATTGCGACAGTTATAGTCAGACAGATATTCAAGAGACTTGTTACGAAGGAATATCATAGGTCCGGAGCTAATGAAAAAATAATGCTGGTTACCACATCTGATCAGGTGGAAAATGTAATAAAGATTATAAAGACTACGAGAAACTGGGATTTCAGAATCTCGAATATTGCGATAGTTGATTGTGATAGAACCGGCCAGATTATAGACAAGATTGAAATTGTTGCAAATGGGGATAATCTGATGGAGGTTCTCGCAACAGCGGAGATTGACTCGGTATTTGTGCATTTACCTAATGGATATGTGTTCGATCAAAAAGCTTTTGTGACTGCTGTCAATGATATGGGAAAAACGGTATATTTGAATGTGAACGAATATGAGATGAAAATCGGGGAGAGAAGATTAGATTTTCTTGGAAGATATGCTGTTGTCACATGGAAGAATAAAACATACAGACTTCGTTATCTGTTAGCAAAAAAAGGATTTGACCTGATTTTTGGACTGTTTGGCAGTTTACTTATTATCCCGGTATGGATCTTTGCTTTTATAGGAAAACTCGTCACAGGAGATTTGGGACCGGTTATCATTACGATTGTACGGGTAGGTAAGAATGGCCGACGTTTTTATTATCATAAATTCAGAACAATGTATATGGATGCTGTGTCAAGATGTGATAAATGGATTATGGAGGGGAAAAAAGGAGTGGATCCTCGATATACTCCGGTTGGATGGATTCTCAAAAAGACTAAATTGGAAAATTTGCCATCGACTGGAATGTCTTGTGGGGAGATATGAGTATAGTTGGAAATCCGGCTCCTTCATTGCCTGAATTTTTGGATTATTCCGACTATCATAGAAAGAGTCTTAGTGTAAAACCAGGTGTTTTTGGTTTTTGGCAGGCATACGCAGATAATGGTGAGAGGCTAAGTGAGGAGGAACAAAGCGAATTTGACAGAGAGTATATACTAAACTGTACTTTGGGACTTGATATAAGGATTGTATTTAGAATTATCTGTCCGTTTTGCAAGTCTATTCCAAAGGCAAAGTTTCATCTAATGCATTGGCGCATGATGAGATGAAGATGCTTGATGTTATACTTAATGAGAGAAAACCATTACGATATAGGTCGGTTGTTTTAGAAAAACAAGAGAGACCGTCATTTGTAATTTATAAGATGCTTAAAAGGCTGGCTGATATTGTTTTATCGGCTCTTGCGCTTATTGTTCTGAGTCCTGTTTTTATAGTTTTAGGAATATGTGTAAAGCTGAGTGATGGTGGTAGCGTGTTCTATGGACATACCAGAATTGGATATAAGGGAAAGAAAATATCTGTATACAAGTTCAGGAGCATGAAGACGAACGCAGGTGATCTGGAAAAGATATTGACACCTGAACAGCTTGAGCAGTATGTAAAGGAATTCAAGATAGACAACGATCCGCGAATCACCAAAATAGGAGGCTTTCTGCGAAAGACCAGCTTGATGAGCTGCCACAGCTAATAAACATACTTAAGGGTGAGCTTTCAATAGTGGGACCGCGTCCAATCGTGGAGAAGGAAACCGAGATATACGGTAGTGACATCGCAAAGCTTCTGAGCGTAAAGCCGGGACTGACAGGTTACTGGCAGGCATATGCCAGAAACAATGCCACCTATGAGAGCGGAGAGCGCCAGAGGATGGAGATGTACTATGTGGAGCACTGCTCACTTTGGCTGGATATAAAGATACTTTTCAGAACCGTTTTCTCTGTAATCAGAAAGGATGGGGACACAATAATCAGAACATATGTGAGAAATATGATTGAAGAAACTGGATTTAAATAGTATAAAAATAAGTCTCATAATACCTACTCTCAACGCAGCAGATATATGCCCGGTCTGATAGATATACTGGGCAGACAGAACCGTAAGCCCGATGAGATAATAGTGATAGACTCAGAATCCGAGGATGCCACAGTGCGTATGGCAGAGCAGGCAGGCTTTAGGACACTAAAGGTCAAAAGGAGTGAGTTTGACCATGGTGGCACAAGAAACTATGCCGTAGCCATGTCAAAGGGTGATATAGTGATGTTTCTGTCACAGGATGCACTGCCTTCGGATGAACACTATGTGGAAAATATGCTGAGAGGCTTTGAAAACGAAGATGTCGTCATGATATCAGCCAGACAGCTCCCCAGAAAGGATGCAAAGCCTGACGAGGTATTAGTGAGAAAATTTAATTATCCTGCGGAGAGCTTTGTCAGAAGTGAAGCTGATATACCAAAACTTGGGATAAAGGCATATTTCTTCTCGGATGTATGCTCAGCCTACAGACGTGATTTCTTTGAAGACATAGGAGGCTTTGAAAGCCCGCTGCTCACAAATGAGGATATGCTTATGGCAGCAAGCGCTTAAGGCAGGATACAAGATAGGTTATTGTGCCACAGCGCAGGTGTATCACTCACACAACTATACATTTAAGCAGCAGTACAAGCGCAACTTTGACGTAGCGGTCTTTATGGAGACCTACAAGGATGAGATAAAGTGTGATGGTACCACAGGTGAGGGTATCAGGATGGTGCTTTTCATAGAAAAACAGCTCTTAAAGCAGTTTAAGATATGGGCAGCAGTGCACTGCATATTTGACAGCGCAGCAAAGTTTCTTGCAACAGGGCCGGAAGAAAGTGGAAGAGGAATAATGCATAGCACAGACAAGATAGCCATTCTCATGGCTACATACAATGGAGAAAAATATATATGTCAGCAGATAGACTCTATCCTGTCGCAGACCTGCAAGGACTGGGAACTATATATACACGATGATGGCTCTACGGACAACACGATAGCTGCTGTAGAAAGCTATGTGGAAAAATACCCTGATAAGATACATCTGATAGACGGCAAACCAACAGGTGGAGCAAAGTACAACTTCTTCTATCTGTTTAGTCAGGTGGAAGCGCCATACTATATGACCTGCGATCAGGACGATGTATGGCTGGAAAAGAAGATAGAGCTGACCTATGATAAGATGCTGGCTATTGAAAAAACAGATGGTAAAGAGCTTAAATCCGGACTTCCATGTCTGGTGTACACGGAGCTATGCGTGGTAGATAGTGAGCTGAATACAATAGCGGACACGATGAGTGAATACCAGAGTCTTGACTGCCACAAGCGCACAATCAATCAGTTTATATTGCAGAATTCTGTGACAGGCTGTACAATGATGGTAAACAGGGCTTTAAGAGATATAATGCTTCGCATTACTGATATAGACAACACAATAATGCATGACTGGTGGGCAGCACTTGTTGCCGCACAGTTTGGAAAAACAGCATTCATAGATGAGCCTACAATACTGTACAGACAGCATGGAGACAACAGTTTGGGAGCACTTGGGATAAATAAGCTTTCATATATTGTGCGTCGTGTCTGGCAGAAGAAACAGATACAGGAGAGCATGAGGCTTGGGCGGCTTCAGGCGAGAGAATTTGCAAAGACATATAATCTGCCCGATGATAGCCTGGCAGCAAGGTATGCGGCACTGGAAGGTAAATCCAGACGCGTGAGACAACGGTTTTATAAGGAAAACGATATGTATAAGACCGGGACCATGAGACGGCTGGGACAGGCTGTGTGGGATGATTTTTTTGGTTAGGAGTAAAAATGAATATAACGGTTATAGTTAGCAAAGCATTAAATAAAGAAAATTGGAAAAAAGGTGTTAATTATTTAAATAAGTATGGAGTTAAAGGATTTATTAGAAAATTAAAACATTTATCACCGGATACAGATTATAATAAATGGTTTTTGGAACAAAGAGTTTCTGATAAATTAATTTTGGAACAGGCGAATTATAAATTTGAATATGAACCTGAAATTAGTATAACTATTCCACTGTATAATACCAAAAGAGAATTTTTAAAAGATATCATGGATTCTATAGTCGGACAATTATATCAGAAATGGGAGTTATGTCTGGCTGATGGAAGCAAAACAGATGATGTGGAAAAATATTTAAGAGAACATTATTTGAGTGATTCAAGAATAAAATATAAACGTTTGAATAAAAATCTGGGAATTGCAGGAAATACTAATACAGCATTGAATATGGCATCAGGTGAATTTATTATGTTGGCTGATCATGATGATGTTCTGGAAAAAGATGCTCTATTTGAAATAGTGAGTTTACTCAATAAGAATAGAAAATTGGATATTGTATATACAGATGAGGATTTAACTAATAAAAACGGAACAAAATATTTGTCACCACGATTTAAACCTGATTTTAATATAAATTTTTTACGTAGTATAAATTATATTTGTCATATTTTCCTCGTTAGAAAAACAATACTTGATAAGGTCGGCGGTTTTAGAACGGAGTTTGATGGTGCACAGGACTGGGATTTAATTTTACGATGCTGTGAACAGACGGAATATATAGGACATGTGCCTAAAATTTTATATCATTGGAGAGCTCATGAAGGCTCTACAGCGGGAAATCCGGCAAGTAAGAAATATGCTATAGCTGCAGGAAGAAAAGCAGTAGAAGAACATTATAAAAGACTTGGATTGGAAGCAAAGATAGAGGATACAGGAATATTTGTCATGTTTAGAACTGATTTTGTAGTTCAAAATAATCCAAAGATTTCTATTATAATTTGTAATAAGGATCAAAAAGATACGTTAAATAAATGTATAGATTCGATATTAAATAAATCGACATACAATAATTATGAGATAATAATTGTCGAAAATAATAGCACTGAAGGTGAAACCTTTCAATATTATAATGAAATTCAAAAAAAGACAGATAAAGTAAGGGTAGTGTATTTTGATGGAGAGTTTAATTATTCGAAAGTGAATAATTTTGGCGTGCAGTATGCAACCGGTGAATATATACTTTTTCTTAATAATGACACAGAGGTAATTACGGAAAAATGGCTGGAAAAAATGGTTGGATATTGTCAGCTACAAAAGACAGGAATTGTAGGGGCAAAGCTATTGTATCCGGATGATAGTGTACAGCATTGTGGTGTAGTAATCGGAGTAGGTGGCTTTGCAGGGCATATTCTTACTTTGTCGGATAGAAATGAAGTGGGATATTTTGGAAAACTTCAGGCTGTTCAAAATGTAAGTGCTGTTACCGGTGCCTGTCTGATGATTAAAAGGTCGGTATTTGAACAGGTCGAAGGTTTTGATGAAGGTTTTAAGGTGGCGCTTAATGATATTGATTTGTGTTTAAAGGTTAGAAAATCAGGCTATGATGTAATAATTCACCCGGTGTAGAATTGTATCATTATGAATCAAAAAGCAGGGGGCTGGAGGAAACACCTGAAAAGCATGAGCGGTTTAAACGTGAAATATCACGGTTCAGGGATAGATGGAAAAAAGAACTTGATGAGGGCGATCCGTTTTATAACCCGAATTTGACATTAATGTATGGTGACTGTAGAATACGCGAGACACATGAACATTTTGATATAATTGAATGAAATTGAGGACAGAAAATATAATCAATAAATTAGATTGTTACAGAAATGTTGCAAAATGAGATATATAAGTATATAATTGTAATGTTTTACAGAGATTTATACTCGATTACGAATACTGATAGTAAATAAAAGGAGAAAACAATGAAAGTATTAGTTACGGGAGCAAATGGATATATTGGAAAGCATGTTGTTGAGGCTTTATTAAACAAAGGCTGTGACGTTTATGCGGCAGATGTAAGATTCGAAGGAATGGATGAGCGGGTTAATAAGGTAACTGCACCAATATTTGACAATCCGAATATCTTTGAAGAAAGTGGTTGCCCGGATGTGTGTATTCACATGGCATGGAGAGATGGGTTCGTGCACAATTCAGAGGCACATATTGTCGATCTGCCTAAGCATTATGCGTTCATAAAGAATATGCTGGAGGGAGGCTTAAACAGATTATTACAATGGGATCAATGCATGAGGTTGGTTATTGGGAAGGTGCTATAGATGAAAATACACCTACACATCCTAGCTCATATTATGGTATCGCGAAAAATGCCCTCAGAGATATTTCCAAGCTTTTGGCAGATGCTAATGGCGCATGCTGGCAGTGGGTCAGGGCATACTATATTTATGGAGATGATTTGAGAGGAAGTTCAATATTCTCAAAAATAGCAAAAGCAGATGCAGAAGGCAAAAAAACTTTTCCGTTTACTACAGGAAAGAATAAATATGACTTTATTACCGTTGATAGATTAGCTGACCAGATTGCAGCCGTGGCTTGTCAGAAAGAGATTGATGGTATAATAAACTGCTGTTCGGGTAAGCCGGTAGCATTAGGTGAAGAAATAGAGGGCTTTATTAAGAAAAAAGGATATTCTATTAAGCTTGAATATGGTGCATTTCCTGATAGACCATATGATTCACCGGCCGTATGGGGTGATGCAACAAAGATAAATAAAATAATGAGTAAATAAAGAGAACAGAAATATGAACAAATCATTGGAAAATTTTAAGAAATATCTTCCATTATTACAACAATTTGTAAAAAGAGATTTTAAAACTAAATATAGACGTTCTGTGCTTGGAATATTATGGTCTGTTTTGAATCCGCTTGGAATGATGCTTGTTATGACTGTGGTATTCTCACACTTATTTAGGGCTGGAATTGAAAATTTTCCGGTATATTTGATGTGCGGACAGTTAGTTTTTAATTTTTATAATGAAGCAAGCAATTCAGCTATGAATTCTATTATTTGGAATGGGGCATTAATAAAAAAAGTTTATATTCCCAAATACCTGTTACCAATGTCAAGTGTATGTACTAGTCTTGTGAACCTCTTAACATCGTTTATTGCGTTAATTATTGTTATTGTGATAACAAGATCTCAGGTTTCATGGACATTTTTACTGGTAATAGTTCCGGTTATTTACACATGGATGTTTGCATATGGAATGGGAATGATTTTATGTGTTTTAGTGACGGCTTTTAGAGATGTTCAACATTTATATGGGGTTATTATAGTAGCGTGGATGTATTTGACACCTATTTTCTACCCTGTGTCAATGTTGCCGGAATGGGTAGCAAAAATAGTAAATCTTAATCCTCTTACAGCATATGTTGAAATGATCAGAGATGTTATATTATACTGTCAGGTTCCGTCTTTAGCATTAAATTTGAGGTGCCTACTGACTAGTGTTATTGTTCTTTTACTAGGAGCATTGATATTCAGTAAAAAACAAAATACGTTTATTTTAAAAATATAGGGTGACTTATGGAAGATTACGCAATCGAAGTGAAAAATGTATCATTAGAATTTTGCCTTTATTCCGAAAATGTTAGTAGTATTAAGGAATATTTCATTAAAAAGGTTAAAAGAGAAATATCAAAGGATAGTTTTTGGGCATTAAAAGATATTAGTTTTAATGTGAAGAAGGGTGAAGCAGTTGGTCTGGTTGGAAAGAATGGCTGTGGAAAAAGCACAATGCTTAAAACTATAGCGGGTGTTCTGACTCCGACAATGGGTACTGTCAAAGTAAATGGTACGGTAGCTCCTATGATTGAACTTGGAGCTGGATTTGACCCAGAGCTTACAGCAAGAGAGAATATTTTTTTGAATGGAGCAATATTGGGATATCCACAAGAAATGTTAAAAGAAAGATTTGATGAGATTATTGATTTCGCGGAGCTGAAGGATTTTGTAGATGTTCCCGTTAAGAATTTTTCATCTGGTATGACTACCAGATTAGGTTTTTCAATAGCTACTATATATACTCCTGATATACTAATTGTAGATGAGATATTGGCGGTTGGAGATTTTGCGTTTCAAAAAAAATGTGAAAAGAGAATTGGTGATATGCTGAATAGCGGAACAACCTTACTTCTTGTATCACATAGCACTGAACAGGTTAGAAGAATATGTGACAGGGCTGTCCTTATAAATAAAGGAAAAATGCTGATAGAAGATGATGTAGATACTGTTTGCGATTTGTATACACATCTTTAGAGAGATGGAGGATTTATGGTTTTAAATAAAAATGATGTGAAAAGACTTATAATTTATTTTATATATGATAAAGATGGCATTGTGGATGACTATATTATATATATGTTAAATGCATTGAGGCAAAATGCATCGGAAATAGTTGCAGTTGTTAATGGAACACTTGAGAATAAATCTAAAGATAAGCTGCTATCCATTACAAATAATGTCATTGAGAGAGAAAATAAAGGCTTTGATGTATGGGCATACAAAACAGCAATAGATCAATATGGTTGGGAAAAGCTTGTAAAGTTCGATGAAATGATAATGATGAACTTTACTATAATGGGACCGGTGTATCCTTTGAATGAAATGTTCGAATGTATGGATGCAAAAGATTTAGATTTTTGGGGAGTGACAAAATTTCATAAATATGAAAACGGAGATCCTTTTGGAACAATAAAGGTTGGATATATTCCTGAACATATCCAATCTCATTTTATTGCGGTAAGAAACTCAATGATTAAGAGTAAACAATTTCAAAATTATTGGAATAAAATGGGAGAGATAAATGATTATCGTGATGCAGTAGGTAAACATGAGGCAATGTTTACAAAGCGATTTTCTGAAATGGGATTTAAGTGGGATGTATATGCAGATATGGGTGAGGAATATAATAATCACCCTATTTTATGTGCCACAAGAGAGATGATAGAGAAAAAAAGATGTCCGTTTTTTAAGCGTAGATCATTTATGCAAAGTTATGATAACATTATAAGTGATACTTTTGGACAGTCAGCTCTGGAGGCTTATAATTATATCGACCAAAATACAGATTATGATGTGGATATGATATGGCAGAACATTTTAAGGTTGGAAAATCAGGCTGATATAAAGAAAAATATGCAATTAAATTATATACTTTCAAGTAAGTCTTCGAATATTGATGCCGGAATTATCAAAGCAAGAAAAATTGCTCTTGTAATGCATTGTTATTTTGAGGATTTAACGGAGTATTGTCTTCATTATGCTTCTATGATGCCTGAAAGTGCAGATATATATATTACTGTTCCTTGTGAAAAAAATAAAGAAATAGTTGAACAGGCATTTAAACAATTAAATAATAATGTTCAGGTGATAGTTATTCAAAACAGGGGCAGGGATGTTAGTGCTCTTTTAGTTGCTACAAAGAAATTTATAATGAATTATGATTATGTATGTTTTATGCATGATAAGAAGGTGACACAGCTAAAGCCTGAAACTATTGGTTATGGATTTTCGTATAAATGTTTTGAGAATATGCTGGGGTCAAAAAATGTAGTATTAAATGCTATAGAAACATTTGAAGAAAACCCGAGACTTGGAATGCTTATGCCACCACCACCTAATCATGGTGATTATTATATAACATTAGGATTAGAATGGGGCATGAATTTTGAAAATACAAAAATCTGGCAAAAGAGCTTGGAATTACAGTGCCTATTGATGAAAAGAAAGAACCTATTGCACCTTTAGGAACTATGTTTTGGTTTAGACCAAGGGCTATGAAATTACTTTTTGACAGAGACTGGGAATATGAAGATTTTCCACCTGAACCAAATGCAATTGATGGAACATTATTGCATGCAATTGAAAGAATATATAGTTATGTTGTTCAACAGGAAGGTTATTATCCGGCATGGGCTTTATCTGATAAATGTGCAGATATAGAGATTACAAATTTAAACTACATGCTTAGGACAATGAATAATGTTGTATTTCATGAAGGCCCGGGGGCCGGTAAGTTTGAAGACGTGATAAATGGACTTCACAGTGAGTTCGGATATGGCAATTGTGGCAATGCATTAGAGGCAGGCTTAAGAATAGCAGCTTTATTTGAATAATGATGGTGTTTATAATGAAAAATATAAGGTAGATGCATCAAATAAATCAAAAGATAATGATAAGTTTGAGTATGAATTTGATATTAAAAAAATGGATAATGCTATTCGTGAAATTCGTTGGGATCCAGGTGAAAATGCTAATGTAACAATTAATGATGTTGTTGTAACAGTTACGTGTGAAAATGATATTGAGAAAAAATATTCTATAGAAGATGTAACAACAAATGGAATAGATTTAGGAAATCATATTGTATTTGTTATTCCGGATCCACAGGTGATAATTTCGTTAGGTGGTAAGTATCATGTTTCAAAAGTGACGATAGAAGGTCATGGAGTGAGAAGAATCAGTGATTTAGATAATCATAAGATAAGTCGCAGGTCAAGGACAGTTTTTCAAAAGATAACACGAGTTTGTAACAAGTTAAAAAACAAATTATAATTAAGCAGGAAGGATTTTATTATGGATGGATATGTTTTTTTTGAAGTAGATAATATGGGCAATCCTATTTATGGAGACAAAATGAAAGAATTGCTTAATTGTGAAAAGGAGCATATATTGTTTATTCTTTCAGCAGAATATCAGGCGAATTTTTCGGTAGAATTAATAGATCATAAGGTTATTATAATACCCGAAGATGTATTAAAAAAAATAGATATTGCTATTGAAAATAAAGAAGACAGAGAAACCTATATGTCGATTTCACCTGTAAAAGAGTTTGAAGAGTGGCTTGATTCACAAATTACAAAAAATAGGATTGATGTTTTGACAACGATAGAACATTATGTAAGTGTGGCACGTGTCTGTAAGAAAAAGCATACCTTTATGACTTATATGTATGGTAGCAGACCGAGAAACAATAATGGTGTTGTTGCACAGGAAATTGATAATAATAGTTTACAAATTCAAATTCAACAACAATCTACAATGATTCAGGAATTGAAAAATGAGATTCAGGATAAAAAGGTTTATATTGATTCTATTCTTGCTCATGCTACTAATTTGGATAATGAGTTGAAAAAATATAGAAATTGGTATGAGCAATCACCTAGATATGGGGAGAGAGTTGAAGAATTAGAAAAAATCAATGAAAAGTGTACTCAATTGTACAATGAGACACTTGAAAAAATGGATGCGTTACTGGTTGAGAATTTGAATTTTAAGAAAAAATATAAAGTTAAGTGATTTTTGGGAAAAGGGAACTTCTATGAAAAAGATAAAAATAGCTTTTACAGGTGTTTTCGATATTGATAATTTTGGAGATCATTTATTTCCTATAATATTTGAAAACAGTTTAAGAAAAAGAAAAATAGATGTTGAATTGTTCCTCTTTTCTCCATATGAGAGTACACAAGGATTTGGTATAGCAAAGAAAGTATACTCTATAAGAGAAATGGAAAAGCTCCACAAGATTAATAAGTTTGATGCAATTGTGGTTGGTGGTGGGGAGATTATTCATTTTTATTCCTTTAAACAAAAAAACCATGAAGAAAAATATGTGGAATATCCTATTTTCGAAACATGGATAGTGCCTTCTATTATTGGTAGAAAATATGGAATACCCGTGATATGGAATAATCCGGGATGCCCATTTGAGTTTGATGGGTATCAAAATTATATTGCCGGGAAAGTATTAGGTAATGTTTCTTTTATGAGCGTTAGAAACCAGTTTTCATATGATGCATTAATAAATTATAATGCAAATGTGAAAGTATCTGTGGATACGGCATTTAATATAAAAGAGGTGTTTCCTAAATGGAAATTAAAAAGACAGGTAAAGTGTAAATATGTTGTATTTCATAGCAATAGATTTATAGGAGAAAATTCATATCAAAGTGCTTTGAAGGAACTTATGGAGCTGAGTAAAACTTATAAGATTTTACTCCTTCCTTTAGCTGTTACAAATGACGATTATGATATTTTGAAAAAATTATATAAAGACAGTAATGAGATTTTTATTCTTCCTTCAGAACAATTAACCATGGAAGAAATAGTTTCATATTTAGCCTTTTGCGATTTATATATTGGTGTGAGTTTCCATGGTGCGATTACTGCATTTTGTTATGGCAATCCTGTTGTAGGTTTTGATTTTGTGCACAATAAGAAAACACGTGATCTATATGATCAATTGGGTTTATCAGAGCAGTATGTTTCAGATGAATCGATGCTTCATGATGGAATTAAATGTGCTTTTGAGAGAGAACAAAAGCAATTAAAAAGTGTATATAAAAACATGAAGCAGAAGGTTGATATGCATTTTGACGAGATAGCAGATAGTCTGACAAAAAATAATCAAGGTGGATACAATGAAGCCTTTTTGTCATTTTCTGATGTAATTGATGAAATGTCAGGTTTATTGTCAGTGTTGTCAAATCAATATCGCGATAGAACAGGAGTTATTGAAAAATATAAATCTGAAGCGCAATATAATTTATTGAATTGGCAGAAATGCTCTAATGAAATGATAGAATTATATAATAAATATCAAAAGCTTGCGGATGAATATAAAGAATTAAAAGAAAGAATGGAGTGTAAGGAAAAACTGTGAAGAGAGAGAGAATTTTCTATCTGGACTTTGTACGTGCAGTTGCAACTATTAGTATTATATTTACGCATTATAATGCGTTATTTATATATAATACATCTATCCCAATGCCACAAAAGGCTATTTTGACGATGACTGTTGGAAATGTTTATATTGGAAGCTGGGGAGTATCGCTTTTTTTAATAATATCCGGAGCAGCTTTGATGTATGTATATGAAAATGAGCTGGATGTTTTAAAATTTTGGAAAAAACGCTTTATTAACATATATCCTATGTTTTGGATAGCATATATTTTTGCTATGCTATTTAATTTCTATAGGATTGGAAGTATAGATACAAGCATTGGAAAATGGAGATATATTTTTTCTATTTTAGGAATTGATGGATATATAGCAAATTGGGGAGTTCAGACCTTTTTTCTGGTGGGAGAGTGGTTTTTGGGGTATATAATTATTATATATATTATTTTCCCGATATTGAGAAAGGGCGTTAATGAATATCCGTTATTGTTGGCGATTATTACAGCAGTCTTATATATTCTGTCAATTGTATTAGGTGCTAAAGATGTTTCCCTGTTTGTAAAGCTTCCGGAATTCCTTTTTGGAATGTATTTTATAAAGTTTATAAAAAAGCCAAATTTGAAAATGGCTTTGATTTCCCTTGTTATTGTTGTTATTAATACATTAGTCAAACCGGATTTTATTTCTGTTGTGCAGTGTACATACGTAGGGATAGCTTCATTTGTCTGTCTGGCATATGTTTCTGAGTTACTTCAGTTTGATATAATTCAAAAGATATGCAAGGTAATATGTAAATACAGTTACCCATGTTTTATAGTTCATCATTTTATTATTTACAGAATGGTGGAAAAATTCAATTTAGATAATATAACTATGGGGCAAAATTATTTGTTATTTGCCTGTTGTATAGTTGTAATAGCTGTATTTTCGTATTTACTTTTACATGTTAATGATAAAGTTGTTCAGTTATTAAAAAAGGAGGCAAAATAAAATGCAATTTAAAAAAACAGCAACTATAGTGCTGGCTGCGACTATGATAGTAACATCATTTAGTTTCAATACAGTATCAGCATCTGAAACAGCAGAAGCTGTTGACCAGGTGAAACAAATTGAAAATACAGAATCAGAAAGAACTGCAGAAACTGCACAGTCAGATTTCGGAATAACTCATGTGATACTTGATGATTCTAATATGCTAGATGAAAATAACCAGGCAATTGTAGTTGGATATACAGGAGATACTCCGGAAAAAGCTGAATTAAATGTCAAAAATACTAAAACAGGTGAGAATATTTCTATTAATTCATGCAAGATTTCGTCATCAGGATTATTATTTGAGGTTTCTTCAGGTTTAGATGATTATGAATTGATTGATTTGTCAATTTATAATAATGAAATCGCTACAAAGTTTGACATGAAAAAAATGGGATTTGATAAGGATAAGCCGGATGCTTATCTTGATGAAAATGAAATACAGGTTGAAAATTATTCAGATCTTGAAAATTATTCAAATCTTGCAAGGTCATCAAATGGAAAGTATGTTGTTGTATTAGATCCCGGACATGATGATACTCATACAGGAGCAGCAGCAAATGGTATTTCAGAAAAGGATATTAATCTAAAGATAGCAAAGTATTGTAAACAGGAATTGGAATCATATTATGGAGTTCAGGTATATATGACGCGAACAACGTCTACATGTCCGTATCCCGGAACAACGTCTACAGATGATAACGCTAAAAGGGTAGAGTATGCAAAAAGTGTTGGTGCAGATGCTTACGTCAGTTTCCATTGTGATTCATCAAGAAATAGTGGAGCAAGTGGAGCAAAAATATTTTATCCAAATGCAAATTATAATGGTAATATTGGCTCGCAAGGGGCAGGGTTGTCACAAAAAATATTGGATAATCTCACATCGTTAGGATTAAATAATCATGGAATATTAATTAGAAATTCTGAAGATAACACACTATATCCGGATGGATCATTAGCGGATTATTATGGGGTTATAAGAAGATCTAACTTAATGGTTTTCCAGGAATAATTATTGAGCATGCATTTGTTACCAATAAGTCAGATGCATCATTTATGGGAAATGAGGATAATTTGCAAAAGATGGGGCATGCTGATGCATTGGGTATTGCACAGTATTATGGATTATCAAAAACCTATTTTGGTATAAAATCTGTAGATTTCTCACAAGAAATTGATTATGACAGGATTACAGTTAATGCTGATTCCAATATTGGTGAGCCAAAATATAAGGTTCAAGCTTATGATTTGGATAAAAAAATCTGGGTAACCTTAGCTTCTGATTCCACAGATTCTACTGTTACCTGGAAACCGGAAGCAAAAAGCTATTATATTCATGTGGAAATTACTGCACCTAATGGTGCGGTGGCAAGCTATGATTCGGCATTTTCGTCAGATATTGATTATACAAAAAGCTATGTTAAAATAAATGGAGCAACATGGAAGATTAATCCACATTCAATAGATTTGGGTGTTGGATATAATCACAGTGGTGGTGATGTTTTATTTAAGTGGCAAGTTTATAATCTTGATACTAAAAAGTGGACCACTCTGGCTGATAGATACAGTGGTAATTGGATTACATGGAGACCAACACCTGGAAATTATTGGGTGCATGTAGAAGCAATAACACAAGGTGGTGCACAAGATCAATATACTTATTGTTTTAATGTTGGTACAGACAAGTCAAAAACACCAATGACACTAAATGGTATGACATGGTCTGTAAAGAAAACAGGTATTGATGTTGGAACTGCATATTCATCGGATGATAAAAATGTGAAATTTAAATGGCAGGCATATAATCTGGATACAAAGAAGTGGAGCCGAATAGCAGATTGGAATGGTGGAAACTGGGCAACATGGAAACCTCAGCCGGGTAATTATTGGCTTCATGTTGAAGCAGCAAATGGTGATGGTGGATTTGATGAGCAAACCATTTGTTTTGCAGTTTCAACAGACTTTAGCAAGAATTATATTGATTTAAATGGTATTGCGATGATTGATAAATCATCTTTATATCAGGTTGGTGTTACATATTCATCTAATGATTCCGATGTGCAGTTTAGATGGCTTCAGTATGATGTGGTAAATAATCATTGGTCACTTGTTTCTGATTGGAATAAAAGCAATTGGACAAACTGGTATCCAAAAAATGGAACATATTGGATATATGTTGAAGCAAGAACATCGGATGGGGTTGTAAATTCTATGACACAGGGAGTTATCGTAAATAGATAACATTGAATTAATGACATGGTATATTATCTTTGAAGTTGATTAAATTATAAGCATTGCATAATTGAAAAATGAGATTGCAATGCTTATAAATATAAGAAACCTATGAGGAATTTAATAATGATAAAAAAAGCAATTAACGGGATTAAAAAAATATATAATAATGATAAACCTTTGATAATAGAATGGATAATGGTTGGCATTATTTCTTTTATTATTTTGTGTTTCTTTATACATTGGCGATACTGAAAATTTGATTAAATGGACACTAAACATGTTTGATGTTACAGTAAAAGGAAAGCCATTAGATTTTTATAGGTATTCTATCGAAAATCCCAATATGGCTCCGAATAATTATGTTTCAGGAACATTATATAGTTTAATAATTTGGGCAATATGGAATATTCCTATAGGGATAATTAAAACAATATTTGGAGTTGAAGTACTGCATAACCCGCTTGTGTATATATGGGGAAAGTTATTTCTTGTTTTATGTTTATGTATTACAATGTTTTTTGTGAATAAGATTGTGAAAAAAATAACTGGTGATGTAAATAGTGCTAAATGGGCAATGTTTTTATTAGCTTCATCGCTATTTATATATATAGGTGTTTATTATGGAGGACAAAATGATATAGTTATATGTGCATTTGCAACAGCAGCTGTGTATTGTTTAATGGATGGAAGGAATAAATGGTTTTATTTTTTGGCTGGTATGGCTATTTCTGTAAAATATTTTTTCTTTATTCCATATGTTGCAATTATATTATTGCTTGAAAAAAGAGTTTTAAGGATTATATATAAAATCGTATTAGGTATTATTCCAACAGGAATATATTGGCTTGTTACAAGGGCTTGTCCAATGGTTAGTGAATCAGCTTCACAAGGTAGTCCGATTTCTGTTCTTTTAAAAGAAATGGTCGGTGGTGCTTTTTCCGGTGGTGTACAATAATTCTATTTCTTTATTTATTGGAATGTTATTGATAATATATATTTTGGCATATTTAACTTCACCTCAAAATGATGATGAAAAATATAGATATTTGATATATTATATTGTTGCAACGTGTCTTGCTATGTTACTATTTTCAACATTTCAGTATTATCGTGTTGTTATGGTATGCCCATTTATTGCAATATTGATGGTTATTGATAAAGAAAAATATCGAATTAATGTAATTATGGAAACAATTATTTCTATTTCGCTGTTTCTAATTTTAATAATACAAAGTGGTCTTTATTTATTTGTTTCAAGTGTTGTAAACAAAAATGTTTTTAAGTTTGTATTTGGAACAAGTGGTGTTGAAGAAAACTTTAGTTTAGGAATGGATATTTCATGTTGGATTTCAAATGATATGTTGACGATATTATTGCAGATATTTGCCACGGTAGTGTGATTTTAAGTATATTTATCCTGGTGTTAAATAATCCCAGAGCTAAATTAGGGTTTTTAAATATACCATCAATAAAAACGGAAAGATGGATATATTGGTTAAGAACATTGGTTGTTGTTATTCCTGTTTTTTATGTTTTAGGCAGGATGATTGTATAGTTTATATTATTTTTTAGGAGAGAATACTATGATTAATTTTAACGTACCACCGTTTATCGGAACGGAAATGGATTATATCAAAAAAGCAGTTGAAAATAAAAAAAATTTGTGGAGATGGAGAGTTTACTAAAAAGTGTAACGCATGGCTTGAGGAAAAGACGAAAACAGCTAAAGCACTTCTCACAACATCATGTACACATGCAACTGAGATGGCTGCCCTTTTATGCGATATTAAAGAAGGCGATGAGGTAATTATGCATCATACACATTTGTTTCCACAGCGGATGCGTTCGTATTAAGAGGTGCAACAGTAGTTTTTGTGGATATTGATCCGAAAACTATGAACATAGATGCTAATCTTATAGAGGATGCTATTACAGAAAAGACAAAAGCTATCGTACCGGTTCATTATGCCGGTGTGTCTTGTGATATGGACAAGATTATGGAAATTGCAAAGCGTCATAATCTTATAGTAATTGAGGACGCAGCTCAGGGAATAATGAGTACTTATCATGGAAAGGCTTTAGGTACTATAGGCGATTATGGCTGTTATAGTTTTCATGAGACAAAAAATTATTCTATGGGTGAAGGTGGAGCCATCTTAATAAAGGATAAGGATAAGGCAGAAGAAGCTGAAATCCTTAGAGAAAAGGGTACAAACCGAAGTAAATTCTTTAGAGGTCAGATAGATAAGTATACATGGGTAAATTATGGTTCATCATATTTACCTAGTGACATGAATGCGGCATATTTGTATGCACAGCTTCTGCAGGCAGATATGATTAATAATTACAGACTTAATATATGGAATACATATTATGACGGATTTGGCGAGTTGGAGAAATCAGGGAAGATTGAGCTTCCATATATACCGGAAGGCTGTACCCATAATGCTCATATGTTCTATATTAAAGCAAAGGATCTGCAAGAGAGAACAGCTCTGATTAGTTTCTTGAAGGAAAATGGAATTCAGGCTGTATTTCACTATATCCCATTACATTCAGCTCCGGCAGGAAAAAAATTTGGTAGGTTTAATGGTGAAGACAAATATACGACAAGAGAGAGTGAAAGACTTATGAGACTTCCTATGTATTACGGTCTTAAGGATGAAGAAGTACAGTACATTATAAGTAAGGTAAAGGAATTTTATAAGTAAAATAGGTATTATTATGAAGAAAATAGTTATATTTGGTTCAACAGGAAATATTGGAGCGTATTTTACCGATTACTGTAATAATATGATAGATAAAAAGCAATATGAAGTTATTGCTGTAGGAAGAAAACATACAGATTATTACAAGAAAGCAGGGATTGAATATATAAATGTGGATTTATGTAATGCATCAGATTTTGAGAGGCTGCCAACAGAAGATTTGTATGCTGTTGTTAATCTAGCGGGACTTTTGCCTGCTTATATGAAGGAATATGATCCATTTAAATATGTGGAGACCAACATAAATGGTGCACTTCGCATTTTGGAATATGCCCGAAAGAATAATGCAGACAGGGCTTTATATACTCAGACATGGGCAGAGCAGGCAGGATATTGGGGAAAAGAAGATGTTCTTCATCCTGAGTATCCAAGAAAACTGTTGTTTACCGGTGATCATGCATTTTATGCTATTACAAAAAGTATGATTGTAGATACAATGGAGTATTACAAGCAGGAATATGGTCTGAAAAATTTCGTGTTCAGACTTCCTAATGTGTATTTGTATCATCCGGAAAAGTATTATTATGTAGATTGTGTCAAAAAACCGATTGGTTATAGATATATGATTGATAAAGCCACAGCAGGTGATACTATTGAGATGTGGGGAAATCCGGATGCATTTAAGGATATCCTCTATATAAAAGATTTGTGTCAGATGATGTATAAAGCTCTGTTTGCACAGGTTGATGGTGGAACTTACAATGCAGGAACAGGAATAAGAACTACATTACGTGAGCAGATTGAAGGGATAGTAGATGTGTTTTCACCTAAAGAGCATAGGTCAAATATTGTTGAGAAACCCGAAAAAAGCAGTTTTACAAGTTTTGTGATGGATATTGAGAATGCAAAAAAAGATTTAGGGTATAAACCGGAGTTTTCATATATAAGATATCTGCAGGATTACAAGAATGAGCAGGAACTTAATCGTTTTGCCGAGCTTTGGAGGAAATAAAAAGATGAAGAAATTAGCAATAATTGGGGCTTCATATTTACAGGAACCATTAATAGAAAAAGCAAAATCTATGGGAATCGAGACGCATGTATTCGCTTGGGCAGCAGGCGATGTGGGAGAAAAGAGTGCAGATTATTTTTATCCTATCAGTATTGTAGAGAAAGATGAAATCTTAAAAAGATGCAGAGAGATTGGCATTGACGGAATATGTACGATAGCATCAGATCTGGCAGTAATTACAGTGAATTATGTGGCAAATAATATGGGACTTACAGCTAATTCCATTGCATGTACTGAAAAATCTACAAATAAGCATTTGATGAGAGCTGCTTTTGAAAAAAATGGAGATCCTTCTCCTAAAAGTATTCTGGTGTCATCAATAGATGATTTAGAAGGAATAGAACTGAACTATCCCATTATTGTTAAACCTATAGACCGTTCTGGAAGCCGCGGAATAACAAAGCTACAGGATTCATCTGGACTTGTAGAGGCAATCGAGGATGCTAAAGCTCAGGGATTTGAGAAAGAGGCATTGGTGGAGGAGTTTGCTACAGGCCAGGAATATAGTATTGAGTGTGTTTCATGGAAAGGAAAGCATCACTTTTTAGCAATGACACATAAATTTACCACAGGGGCACCACATTTTATAGAAACCGGACATATGGAACCGGCACCAATATCACAGGAACAACTGGAACAGGTAAAAAAAGTTGTCTTTCATGCTTTGGATAGTCTGGAAATCACATATGGAGCATCGCATACAGAGTTAAAGATTGCTAAGGACGGCACAATTGCTTTAATTGAAATCGGTGGCAGAATGGGTGGCGATTTTATCGGAAGCAACCTGGTGCAGCTTTCAACAGGAATTGATTTTGTGAAGGCGGTTATTGATATATCATTAGGAGAAGAACCGGACTTGGAGTTGGGAGATCATGCGGCAGCGGGGGTTAGATTTGTATTTGATCAGAAAGATGTTGATATATTAGAAAAACTCAAAAAAGAACATCCTGAATATATAGTTGATATGGATATTAAGCCGGTAGATGGACACGAAGTTATAGATAGCTCCACAAGATATGGTTATTGCCTGATGAGTGCAAAAGATTTGAAATCGCTATATCCATATTTACCGGATGACATGGAGGAATAATGATGGATAAGTCGAAACTAAAGGTACTTTTTGCATTGCATTTGATGCTGATGATTTATTCTATGAGTGGCATATGTAGTAAAATGGCTTCACAGCAGGATTTTCTTAGCTTTAAATTCTGTTTATTTTATGCTATTATTATTTTTCTCCTGGGATTTTATGCGATAGGTTGGCAGCAGATTATCAAACGACTTCCGTTAACTACGGCATTTGCCAATAAAGCTGTAACTGTTGTCTGGGGAATAATATGGGGAGCTGTTTTTTTTCATGAGTCAATTACTGTTGGAAAAGTGATTGGTGCAGCATTAGTGATTGTTGGTGTTGTAATTTATGCCAGGGCTGATGAAGGAGAAGTAAATGAATAAAACGGTATTAATCTATTCCTGTGTGCTTCTGATAGGAGTGCTTGTCAGCGCGATTTCACAGGTTTTACTAAAAAAAGCGGCAATGAAACATTATGAGAATCATTTAAAAGAGTATTTGAATCCAATGGTAATATTTGCGTATGCAATGTTTGTTGGAACTACATTTCTTTCTATAATTGCTTATCGTGGAATACCATTATCAATGGGACCGATATTAGAGGCAACAAGTTATATTTATGTTACGATATTTGGAGTGAAGATTTTTCATGAGAGACTTAATAAAAAGAAAATTATAGCATTGTTTTTTATAGTAGGCGGAATAATAATATACTCAGTATTCGGATAAATAAGTAATTAGAGAGGATAATATATGGATATATCAGTAGTAATACCAATTTATGGTTGCAGGGCAGCATTGGAAGAATTACATCGCAGATTAACAGATACACTTGTTGCGATGGATAAAGAATATGAAATTATTCTTGTAAATGATAATTGTCCACAGAATTCGTGGGAGGTAATACAGCAGCTATGCAAAAAAGATAAGCATGTTGTTGGAATAGAATTGTCACGTAATTTCGGACAGATTCAGGCGATAACTGCAGGATTGGATTATAGTAAAGGTGATTGGGTTGTTGTGATGGATTGTGATTTACAGGACAGACCAGAGGAAATTCCAAATCTTTATAAAAAAGCAATAGATGATCAATTAGATGCAGTATTTGCACGACGTGCAGAACGAAAAGATTCTTTTATGAAAGTATTGGTTTCAAAGGCTTTCTACAAGATATATTCATGGGCCTCCGATGGCAACTATGACCCGGCTTTATGTAATTTTAGCATCAGTAAGCGAATAGTGGTAGATAATTATTGTAAGATGAGGGAGCTTCACAGAGCTTTTGTTATTTATGTAAAATGGATGGGCTTTAGAATTGGCACATTAGATGTTCATCATGAAGAAAGGTATGAGGGAAAATCTTCATATAATTTTAAGAAGCGAATGAAGATGGCTACATCGATTCTTACATCACAATCGGACAAGTTAATAAAACTTACAGTCGGATTGGGATTTGTTGTGTCTATGTGCTCGGCATTGGTTATTATTGGATTAATTATTCATTATTTTACTACAAGTGCTGTGACAAGCGGCTGGTCAAGTATCATTGCAACTATTTGTTTAATGAGTGGACTGCTTATGATGTGTATAGGTATAGTTGGAACTTATGTTGGCAATATTTTTATGCAGGTTAAGGAAAGACCGTTATATATTGTAAGGACAGTGCTTAATGATAAAGAAAATAAAGAATGTAAAATACTTTAATTATATAGTTTTAATGAATAAAAGAATATAAGATTATGGCAGGTGAAACAATCCAGATTTACAATAATGGCAATATGATGCATGATTTTGATTTTAAACCAAGTACTTCGATTGATGAAGAATTAGGAAAATTTGTAACATGGTTTAAGGAATATTATAGATACGAGTAAGGAAGAAGTCGTAAAATGAAGAAGATATTAAAAAGAGCAACAGCATGTTTGCTGGCAGTCTTAATGCTGGCAGGAGAAGCAACGGTACAGGTAGCAGCAATTGATAGCAATGGAAATGGTACGACAAAGACAGTTTCCTATGTGGCGACACATAATTATACCGTCTATTATCTTGATCTGAAAGGAATGTGTTATATCATGAGAGATAAGGGTATTGATGTAGGTGTGTCATATGTCAGCAATGCATCAAATGTGACATTCAGATGGCAGGCATATAATCTGGATAAACATAAGTGGAGTCTGGTAGCAGACTGGACTGGAAGCAACTGGGTAACTTGGAAACCGGAAAAGGGCAACTTTTGGCTGTATGTAGAGGCAATGACTCCGGATGGTGCGACACAGAATACAATTATGTGTTTCGCATCACAGAAAGACTATTCCCATCACTCATTAAACCTCAATGGAATGTGTTATAATATTTATGATGATCGGATTGATGTGGGAATTGCATATGATAGTGACGATTCCAATTTGACATTTAAATGGGAAGCATATAATCTGGATAAGCAGAAGTGGAATCTGGTAGCAGACTGGACCGGAAGTAACTGGGTATCCTGGTATCCAAAAAAAGGTAATTACTGGATGCATGTTACAGCACGGACATCAGATGGTGTGACGAAGGATTATACAATCTGCTTTTATGCAGCAAGAAATTACAATTATAAATACATAACGATTAATGGAATCTGCAGTGTGAATGATAAAGCAGCAATAAATCTTGGCGTATCTTATAATAGCAACGATACATCACTAGTATTCCGTTGGCAGATATATGATCTTAGCACTGGCAGTTGGTCTACATTGACAGACTGGACTGGAAGCAACTGGGTATCCTGGTATCCGGATTCTGGTAATTACTGGGTATATGTAGAATCAAGAACAAGTGATGGAACAGTAGAAAGTTATTGTACCGCTTATCAGGTGACAGCAAGATATGAAATCATGGGAACAACCAGT
>ENA-OQBT01000358-OQBT01000358.1-human-gut-metagenome-genome-assembly--contig:-NODE-358-length-29572-cov-13.711802_pt1 | contig 29572 bp, 26 predicted proteins | sample MGYA00242749_ERZ504557 | MGnify/ENA primary metagenome ERZ504557 (study PRJEB26092, sample SAMD00036243) | human gut metagenome | host: Homo sapiens | study: EMG produced TPA metagenomics assembly of... | reverse complement strand
CGTTCGAGTTGGCGGTCCTTCCAAGCCGGCTCGGGACAGGGGCGGTTGGGGTGTCGCGGCCGATGTACAGCGGACCGGGTGACACCGGCCTTCTTGCGGTATTCGGCGATGGCCTGCGTGATGGGCCACGATGTGGGCCTCGTTGAACGAGGTCTTCAGGGACGAACCACGGTGTCCGGAAGTGCCGAAGGAGACGCGCTGCTCCGGAACGTTCGGGTCGGGGACGACGTCATAGTACTTTCCAATGACCTCGTCGACATTGATCAGATCTGCTGGGGTGGCGGGCATTCCCGCATTTTTTGCAACCATACCTTCATTGTGCCACGAGTTTGCGCGGAACGCGGAAAGCCATCCCACAATGTGCGATGAATACGTTTTCTTTTTGACGTCTCGGCGTGTCTCCAGTATGGAATTGGGGTTTCAGTGTCCCGATGCCCGACGATTTGCGCATCGCACGCCGATAGTGTATTGTTTCTAACGAATTCGACTCATGCAGGGTTGCAAGTCAACATTTTTAGACGCAAGACCTGGAATGTGGCATTGGTTTGCCATGTTCCGGGTCTTTTTGTTGCAAAAAAGCCGCGCTGCGTCATCGAATCCCATCGGAAGGAAATAGAAAGGAATCAGGATGGCTGACTCTCTCGCATCGCAGATCATCACTGCAATCGGTGGTCCTGAAAACGTTCGCAGTCTGACGCATTGCGCCACTCGACTGCGCTTTGAACTGGTTGACGCATCCAAGGTCGATCAGAATAGTCTCGAGCACATGCAGGGCGTGCTCGGCGCGGTGCCGCAGAGCGGCGACCGCTTCCAGGTGGTCATCGGCGGTGGCGTTGCCACCGTGTACGAAAACATCATGCATCTGCCCGAAATGGCCGGTGTCGGCGGTGCCTCCGCATCCGACGATGGTCAGAAGAGCAATGCCGACGTCAAGGCCGAAGCCCGTTCCAAGGCCCGCGGCAAGGTGGCTTGGCTGGACTCCTTCTTCGAGTATCTCTCCGATTCCTTCCGCCCGATTCTGGGCGTGCTGCTCGGCGCTTCCATCATCATCGCGCTGGTCAACCTGCTTATTTCGCTGAACGTCATTCCGAATGACGAGGTTTCCGCAGGCTGGGTATTCGTGAAAGCCATCTGGAAGGGCGTATTCTACTTCCTGCCGATCATGGTCGCCTACAACGCGTCCAAGAAGCTCAAAGTCGACCCATGGCTGGGTGGTGCCATCATGCCATGCTCATGACCCCGCAGTTCACCGGCTTGATGGACGCCAAGACCACCACGTGTGTGGAGAACGCCGCTCTGGGCACCAAGTCTTGCATGGCCAACATATTCGGTCTGCCGATGGCATTGAGCGACTATTCCGGCAACGTGTTCGTGCCGCTGCTCATGGCCGCCGTGCTTGCTCTCGTCTACCACGGATTGAAGAGGATCATCCCGGAAAGCGTCCAGCTGGTCTTCGTGCCGTTCTTCTGCATGATCATCGTTGGCGCGCTGACCGCCTTCATCATCGGCCCGATCGGCGTGTGGGTCGGCAACGGCCTCGGCGTCGGCTTGGCCTGGATGAACACCCATGCCCCGTTCATCTTCGCCATCATCATTCCGATGCTGTACCGTTCCTCGTGCGCTCGGTTTGCACTGGCCGCTCAACGCCCTGATGCTCATGAACATCCAGACTCTCGCTACGACTTCATCCAAGGCCCGATGGGCGTGTGGAACTTCGCCTGCTTCGGCGCTACTGCTGGCGTGCTCTTCCTTGCTGTGCGTGACAAGGATAAGGACATGCGCCAGACCGCTTTGGGCGCACTTGCGGCCGGCCTGCTCGGTGGCGTTTCCGAACCGTCTCTGTACGGCATTCACCTGCGTTACAAGCTCATCTACAAGCGCATGCTGGTGGGCTGCGGTCTCGGTGGCGTCGTCATCGCCATCCTCGGTTGGCTCTTCCCGTCCGTCACCGCCGCCGGCCAGACCGTGCATGGCGTGACCACCACCGCTTTCGCATTCACCTCGTTGCTGACCATTCCGGTCTTCAATCAGATGTGGGTGTATGCAGTGTCCATCGCCGTGTCCTTCCTCACCTCCTTCCTTCTGATCATCACCTTCGACTACCGCACTCCGGAACAGAAGGCCGAAGTGCTGGCCCGTGCGGCTGCCAATCAGAAGACCGCTGTCTCGTCGGTCGAAGCCAAGGGAGTCGCTCCGGCTGCTGCCACCGCGACTGCCACTGTTGCCGCCACCAAGACTGAAGCCCCGGCTGCTGCTGCCACCACCACCGTGGTGAACGCTCCAGTCGCAGGCCATGTGATTTCCCTGGATGAAACCGGCGATCCGGTGTTCGCGTCCCGCGCACTAGGCGAAGGCGTCGGCATCCAGCCGGCAGACAGCACCGTCGTCGCGCCGGTATCCGGCGTGCTGCAGACCGTCGCCGAAACCGGTCACGCATTCGGCATCAAAACCGATGATGGCGTGGAAGTGCTCGTGCACGTCGGCATCGACACGGTGAAGATGAACGGCGAAGGCTTCGATGTGAAGGTCAAGGCCAACGAACACGTGAACGCGGGGGACAACCTCGTTGTCGTCGACTTTGATAAGGTTAAGGAAGCTGGATACAGCACCACCACATTGATGACGGTGCTGAACACAGTGGCCTTCGCGTCCGTCACGCCAAAGACCGGCGTCGACGTCAAGGCCGGTGAGTCGGTGATCGACATCCAGCGCTGACCAATCGCATAGTCGGAAGGGGCCGACGTGGACGTTCTTCGCGTATTCAACAATAATGTCGTACTGGCAAAAGACGGCAACAGTGAGGTGATTCTCACCGGTCGAGGTATAGGTTTCCAAGCCAAGCCCGGCCAGCATGTTGACGACGCGAAGATCGTCCGTCGGTTCGTTCCCGCAGATGGCAAGGATCCCGACCATATGGCCCAACAGGTGGCCGGGATTCCGCCCGAAATCATTCGTCTCGTTACGGACGCCATGAACCGCACCGGTCTGAAGGAACAGGCCGACAGACAGCCTGCATTGGTGCTGGCATTATCCGACCATATTTGCGGTGCGATCCGCCGATCGCAAAACAAGCAGACCATCGAATATCCGCTGGAAGCCGAAGTGCGTTCGCTCTACGCGAGCGAATATGCCAAAGGCAAAGCTCTGGTCGATGCCATGAACACGTATCTGGGCGGTGCGCTGCCGGATTGCGAAGCCGTGGCTTTGGCCCTGCACTTGGTCAATGCGGGCTTCTCTACCGGCGATCTTTCCGCAACCTACACCATGACCGGCGTCATCCAGCAAATGCTGACGGTCATCGAAGGCTATTACGGCATCACTCTCGACCAGAACAGCGTCAATGTGGCGCGTTTCATCACGCATCTGCGCTATCTTTTCGTGCGCATCCACCAACATGAACAGCTTGATGACGAGCCTGAACCAATCGTGGAATCCATCAAAACCTCATATCCGAAAGCATCGGATTGTGCGAACAAACTTGCGATCATCGTCAAAATGCGATTGAACGTGAGTCTTTCGGAAGCGGAAATCGCCTATCTCACCTTGCATGTCGCACGAGTGACTTCTCATGCGACGGAATCGCATGAGAATGACGATACCAATGCATAATCTGCATAAAATACATAATCATCGTAATAAATAATTTAATAATTACGATAATAGTTACTGATTTACATTGGAAGTATTGGCTTCGGGCGCTTCCGGCACGCGCACGCACAAAGACTTACGCTCCACACTGAAACGAATGTGCTGCGTTTCGGGAAGCATGTCGCCATCCACCTGAGCCAACACGGGCTTCTCCAACTTGATTTCCGCGCTGACGCCCTGAATCTGGTCAACCGTGGAATTCGTGGACAGCGGACTCTGCTGGGCCTTGCCGGTGATCGTCTGATGCAGCACATCGCCGAACAGATTCGCCCAACCGATCAAACCGCCGGATGTGTCAATGATCTCGTAATCGAGAATGCCGTCATCGTACACGGCGTCGGGCATGAGCGAAAATACCGGAATCTGGCCGCAATTGCCGGCCATGAACGTGCGGAAGGTCAATCCGTGCGTGGTGTGCGTGCTGCCGTCGGCGCTGGTAATGGTCACATCACCCTTGTACTTCGGGGCGAACAGGTTCTTCACGCCCGACACGAAATAGGCGAGCCAGCTGATGTTCTTCTTCAACTCAGGATCGGTGTCGTCGATCATCACCGCATCAAAGCCGATGCCCGCGATAATAAGGAACGCATGGCCGTGATCGGCGGCTTCATCATCGAGCAGCGTCAGTCGGCCGACATCCACCAAACGCGAACCATGAGATGTGGCGACGGTCAGTGCCGCATCGATATCATCCACAGGAATGCCCATATTGCGGGCAAACAGATTGCCGGTGCCAATAGGGATGATGCCCAGCGCGTGGCCGGTTCCCGAAAGTGCGCTCGCCACCGTGCGCACCGTGCCGTCGCCGCCGACCGCGACCACCACGTCGGCGCCATGCTCCAAGGCTTCCAGCGCGCAGGCGCGACCATCCTTATCAAGCTGCGTTCCGATATATTCAACCTGCGTGAGATGCTTCGCCTCGCAGAACTCCTGAATATGCTGCTTGCGTTGTTCCGCCTGCGGTTTCGAAGGATTGATCACAAACGCGTAATGCACCTGATCATCGTCGCGCTTGTCGAGCTGTTCCGCAAGTTTGCGATGCTTATACGCGCGTACTGCGAAAAAGGCGGCCGCGCACACCGCTGCGACCGCAAGAACGACAATCAGAATGATAACAGGCATAGGCATGTCATCTATTGTTCACGGAAGATGCGAAAAAAGCGAATCAAGACTGATTTATTCGACGATTCCTGCACGTTGTATACAAAAATGAGAGGACTGCGGCGGGTGTCGGCTTTCAGCACTAGGCTAGGAGGCATGCTTGATATCCAATTCATTCGTGAACATGCTGACGTTGTTAAGGAATCCCAGCGCAAGCGTGGCGAATCGGTCGAACTGGTCGACGAGGTGCTGCGCTCCGACGAGGTTCGTCGTTCCTCTCTGAAGGAATTCGAGGCTGCCCGTGCGCAGCAGAAGGAAATCGGCAAGAAGGTCGCCGCGGCTCCGGCCGACGAAAAGGCCAAGCTGATTGCCGAAACCAAGGAACTCTCCCAGAAGGTTTCCGAATACAAGGCCGCAGCGGACGCCGCAGCCGAAGAATACACCACCGCCATGTGGAAGCTCTCCAACGTGGTTGAGCCGGAAGCTCCGGAAGGTGGCGAAGACGATTACGTGGTGGTCAAGAAGGTTGGACAGATCCGCGATTTCGCAGCCGAAGGTTTCGAGCCGAAGGATCACCTGACCCTCGGTCGTGGCGTTGCCGGCATCGATATGGAACGTGGCGTGAAGGTCGGCGGTTCCCGCTTCTACTTCCTGCGCGGCCAGGTGGCACGTATGCAGATCGCCATGCTCACCATGGCTGTGGACCAGGCCGAAGAGCACGGCTTCACGCTGGCCATCACCCCGACGCTGGTGCGTCCGGAAGTGATGCGCGGCACTGGCTTCCTCAACTCCCACGCCGACGAAATCTACCGTCTGCGCGAACCTGATGAGCAGTATCTGGTCGGCACCTCCGAAGTGGCGCTTGCCGGCATGCACGAGAACGAGATTCTCGACCTGTCTGACGGTCCGCTGCGTTACTGCGGTTGGAGCTCCTGCTACCGCCGTGAGGCTGGCGCAGCTGGCAAGGATACTTCCGGCATCATCCGCGTGCACCAGTTCGACAAGGTGGAAATGTTCGTTTACACCAAGCAGGAGGACTCCTACAAGGAGCATGAGCACCTGCTGGCCATGGAGCAGGAAATGCTCGGCAAGGTCGAGGTGCCGTACCGCATCATCGATACCGCTGCCGGCGATCTGGGCTCTTCCGCAGCCCGCAAGTTCGACTGCGAGGCTTGGGTGCCGACCCAGGGTCGCTACCGTGAGCTGACCTCCACCTCCAACTGCACCGAATATCAGGCTCGCCGTCTGAACATTCGCGAACGTATGGAAGATGGTGGCACCCGCGCCGTTTCCACGCTGAACGGTACGCTGGCCACCACCCGTTGGCTGGTTGCCATTCTTGAGAACCATCAGCAGAAGGACGGCTCCATCGTCATCCCGCAGGCCATGCGTGCCTACATGGGTGGCAAGGAAGTCATCGAGCCGACCAAGTGGGAAGCCTGATAGAATTTGGGTTTGCTTGGCAGAGTCTGATAGCTTGGGTTGCTCGTGGAGTTTGGTAACTCGGGTTTGTTTATCGGTTCCACTGAGTTGCTGAGCTACTAAACTGCTGAAACGGACTTCTGCAATACGAAATATGGAAGTCTGAGGATGCCTGGCATTTGGCATTTGCCGATTTCTGGCTTTTCTGGCTTATGGGAAGGGACTCGCGGTGAGCGGGTCCCTTCTTTTTTGTTTTCGCCGCGTTCTTTCCTTTGTCCTTGCTCGCTTTCTTCCCCTCGTTCTTTGGGTTGTGCTATATTAGCGTTTCGTGCGTGATGCACATGGGTAGGTGTCTGAGCGGTCTAAAGAGACGGTCTTGAAAACCGTTGAGGTGCAAGCCTCCGCGAGTTCGAATCTCGCCTTACCCGCCTATAAGGCTTACTGAGAGCGCTCTAAGCGCTCGGTAAGCCTTTTTTGTTGCTGCAATCCGGGTAAACTCCACCCAAGTTCGGCTCAGCACCGTCCAAGTCTCAATTCTTCCATCCACTGGAACAATCTTCCCGCTAGGAGCGCGTGAAAGGCCGTATTCTTCCATCCACTGGAATAATTCTCCCCGCTAGGAGCGCGTGAAAGTCCGTATTCTTCCATCCACTGGAACAATCTTCCCGCTGTTGGCCCTGTGAGCGTCCAGATTCTTCCAGTGGGTGGAGGATTTGGGTCGCTGGGATGGTCTGTGGCGGGGTGATTCTTCCAGTGACTGGGGGATTTTTCCCGCTGGGGGCTTGTGGGCGTCTGTTTTTCTCCAGTGGGTGGAAGATTTGGGTCGTTGAGAGGCTTGTAAATGTCCACTTTCTTCCAGTGACTGGAAGGATTGGGGAGGGATTGTGATGTTGTTCGGTGTACGATCAGGCTGAGTTGTGAGAAAGGCTGCTGTGACTATGCGTGAGAATGGGATGCAAATGAAGGAACGAGCGATGGGAGCTATGGCTGGGCTTGCGTTGGGCGATGCGTTGGGAATGCCTACGCAAAGCATGTCGGCCGAGCAGATTCGCCAGTATTACGACGGTCCGATTACGAAACTGATGAATGCCGTGCCGCAGCAGCCAATCGCACCGAATATGAAAGCTGGTGCCGTCACCGACGATACAGAACAGGCTTTCGTACTCGCACAGCGACTTATCGACGATAACGGCTGCATTGATAACACCCGATATGCCCACGATCTGCTGCAATGGGAAGCTGCGATGAAGGCCAAGGGATCGCTTGACCTGCTGGGACCTTCCACCAAAGCAGCACTGCAAAAACTGACCGAAGGCGTAAGTTTGGAAGAAACCGGCCGATTCGGCACCACCAACGGCGGTGCAATGCGTGCCACGCCGGTGGCATCGCATTCCGTCCAGGCCAAGCGCTCGCCGACGCCGCCTGGCAATCCTGTGTGGTGACGCATAACACGGTGCAGGGCATTGAAGCGACCACTTTGGTGGCTGCGGCGGTGAGCTTTGCTATTGAAGGAGAACGTGACTTTTTGCACCTCGCGGTGGAATTCGTGCAGAAGCTTCCGCAGCGTGGCAATTGGTCGGCAAAGGCTTCGGTGCTTGCGCGCGTGCAATATTTCATGAATTGGGCCGAAACTGACGGATGCAGACTCAATGACGACGAATTCGCTGCTGTGCTGCAACGGGATTGCGGTACCAGCGTGGAGTCGAACGAGTCCGTGGCCGCCGCTTTCGCCATTGCGGCGCGCTTTTTTGACGATCCCACGCATGCTTTGTGTTTCGCGGCTTCTATCGGCGGCGACACTGACACCATTGCGGCTATTGCGGGCGCGATGCTGGGGGCGTGGCATGGTATGCAAGGTTTCGACAAAACCATGCTTGATCAGGTGCTTTCACAACTTGCTGAAGATAATCACCTTGATTTGGTCGGCACTGTTACGTCACTAAGCGCATTACGTGATGATAGTGCGCTTAATGATGCAAATATCGTTTGATCTGCAGGAGCCATGGTTGGCGAAACTATGACGAAAGCGCGAAAGGCATTGCAATGACTGGAAAAGTTATTTCTCTTGGGCAGGTTATTGTCGATCTGACCATGAATGTGGACGCGGTGCCGCGTGCAGGTGAAGATGTGTTCGCCGGCAATGTGCAAACGCAGGTTGGTGCCAGCTTCAACACGCTGTATGCCGTTCGCCGCATGGGCGTTAAGGCGTCTCATGCTGGTGTGATTGGTACGGGGCCATGGGCTTTGCAGATTCTGCAAACGTTGGAAAATCAGGGAATTCAGCATATCGGCAAGCGGGATGCCGTGCGCGATTCGGGATTTTGCGTGGCGTTGACCGACGCGAATGCTGAACGGACGTTCATTTCGACGAGAGGCGCGGAAGCATACGGCAGTGTCGATGCGTTCGATTCTGTGAATCCAGAAAAACAGGATGTCGTGCATGTGAGCGGATACACGTTGGTGCATCACACGGCGGACGCACTGCTTGCTTTTGCGAAAAGAACGACTGAACATCGCGAGTTCACTGCAGTATTCGATCCTTCTCCGATGATCGCGACAGTTGATGATGACGTTTTCCGTGTGATGCTCGCATATCGTCCGATATGGTCGTGCAATGAACGCGAGGCAACGTTGATTGCGCAACGTTTGGTGGCGCTCGATAATGGCAATTCTTGCGATTGCAAGGTTTCGCAGGATATTCTGCAAGCGATTGAGAACGCGAATGTCGATGAAGAGACGGTTGCGTGGCTGTGCAATCGATTGCAATCTCCTGTAATCGTTCGCGTGGGCGCGGATGGTGCGTGGTTGGCGATTCCCGGTGACGAAGCGCTGCGAATTCCAGGTTTTCCAATGAAAGCGGTGGATACCAATGGTGCCGGTGATTGTCACGCAGGTGTGTTGTGTGCCCTGCTGTGCGAAGGCGTGCCGTTGGAAGATGCCGTACGTTGCGCCAATGCTGCGTCGGCGTTGGCTGTAACACGGCGAGGGCCGGCTACCTGCCTGATCGAAAGGAGGTTGAGCGGCTCCTGGTACGGGCGTTCTAAGACTTATGGTACAAATAACCATAAGTGGCTATATCATGTGCGCGATTGCTTGATGTGGCGTGCATATAGCCTGTCTGCAGTGTCGTGCGGCAGATTCAAGGAGATTGGATTCGTATGAGCAATGAGAAAGGAACCCTCTCCATCGAGGAGCAGGGCATCGACACCATTTCTGAAGAGGAGCGTAAAGGCACGCCAGCCAGCCTGTTCTGGCCTTGGTTCGCTGCCAATGTTTCCATGTTCGCCATGTCGTACGGCGCGTGGGCGCTCGGTTTCGGCATTTCGTTCTGGCAGGCTACCGCCATGACCATTATTGGCGTGGTCGTCTCGTTCCTGCTGGTCGGCATCATTTCCATCGCGGGCAAACGCGGCAACGCGCCCACCATGGTGCTCACCCGCGCCACGTTCGGTGTGGAAGGTGCCAAAGTACCAGCGGCGCTGAGCTGGATCGCTACATTAGGCTGGGAGATTTCACTGACCACCACCGCTGTGCTGGCATTATCAAGCACCATCGAAAAACTCGGTTGGGGCTCTGGTGCCGCGCCCAAGATTATCTCCACCATTGTGGTGGTCGGCCTTGTAGTGGTCGCAGGTATTTTCGGATACGACCTGATTATGCGCTGCCAGCAGGTCATCACCATCGTGACCGGTGTGATCACTGTCGGTTTCTTTATTCTCGGTTGGGGACATATCGACTTTTCCGCCATTAACTCGGTTCCGGCGGGATCATTGCCGGCCATGCTCGGCTGCTGCTTCTTCGTGATGACCGGCTTTGGTTTGGGCTGGGTAAACATCGCTGCCGATTACTCGCGCTATCTGCCGCGCAAGTCCTCCAACGGCGGCATTGTGTTCTGGACCACATTCGGTGCGTCCATTGCCAATGTGTTCCTGATTTTCTACGGTCTGCTGCTCGCGGTTTCCAATGCCGACATGGCTGAAAACGTTGGAAATGATCCGATTGGAGCCATGGCTTCCATTCTGCCGACCTGGTACTTGATTCCGTACACCATCGTGGCCGTGCTCGGTTTGATGTCCGGCTCCATTATGGACAATTATTCCAACGGGCTTGCGCTGCTGTCGTTCGGTGTGAAGTTGCCGCGTACCGTGGCTGCCGCGCTCACCGCCGCTTTGACTGTGCTTGGTGTGGTCTACGTGACTTTCTTCTCTGACACGTTCATTGGCCCGTTCCAAGGCTTTCTGACCACGCTCGGTGTGCCGATGGCCGTATGGGCTGGCATGTTCGTGGCCGATGTGATCATTCGCAAGAAGGATTACAGCACTGCTGATTTGTATGATCCGAAGGGTCGTTACGGTGCGTGGAACGGTAAGTCTTTCGCCATTCTCGTCGTCGGTACCGTGCTTGGTTGGGGATTGGTGGTCAACACTGCCGCCAGCTGGCTGAACTGGCAGGGTTATCTGCTGTTCCTTATCGGTGGCAAAGAAGGTAGTTGGGCTGCCGCCAATCTTGGTGTGATTGTTGCGCTGATTATTGGTCTTGCGGGATCGTTGATGTTCCAGCGCGGCGATATTGCCAAGCAGGAAGCTGATCTGCCGGTTTCGGAAGCATGAGTTGATTGTTGCGATAATACAAGGAAAGGAAAAGTCATGATTGCGGAAGATGAATGGCTGGTAGTTATCGACAGGCAGCGTGTTTTTGCGGAAAGTGAATGGTCCGCATGGGCTTGCCCGGACGGCTCCTATCACACTACTGATGAAGCGTTCGCACGATTGGCTAGGGCGTTCGGCGATCGTGTGGTCTACACGCGATATGTTGCGCCTGAGCCGCCGCAAAACGCTTGGGTTGATTATTTCAAGAATTGGCCGCAGTTTTTGGTTGCTCCCGACGATCCGATGTACGATTTCACTGCAGACACCGCGGAATTGGCAAAGGGCCATGCAGTGGTCAGCCGCGACACTTTCGGCAAGTGGGGAAGCGTGCTGAGCGAAGCCATTAAAGGCGCTAAAAAGATCACGGTATGTGGTGTCGCCACCGATTGCTGTGTGCTTACCACTGTGCTCGCCGCAGCTGACAATGGTGTAGCGGTGCGCGTTGCTGCTGACGCTTGTGCAGGCAGTTCGCCAGAGAACCATCAGATGGCATTGAACACCATGTCATTGTTCACGCCGCTGGTCACCGTTACCAACACTGACGCTATTCTGAAGTAAAAAAAATATCGCAAGCAAGCCATTTTCTGCGGGGCTTACTGAAGTTTTTTCAGTAAGCCCCGTTCATGTATATCGCAGCAAAACGGGCCTTCAAAAGCGTTTGAGAGTCCGGATTCCTCCATTTGCTGGAAGTTTTATCTCGTTGTCGGCCCTGTGAGCGTCCAGATCCTCCCAGTGGGTGGGCTGGGGCGAGGCGGGGTAAAAGGGAAGACTGATTGTTATACGATGCGGCGGTCGGCGGCCCAGCGGGTGAGTTCGGTGCGGTTTGACAGCTGCAGTTTGCGTAGTACGGAGCTGACGTGCGTTTCCACGGTTTTGATGGAAATAAACAGTTCCGCTGCCACTTCCTTGTACGTGTAGCCGCGCGCGATCAAGCGCATGACTTCCTGCTCACGGTTCGACAAGCGGTCCAGCTCGTCATCGTGAATCGGTCCACTTGCCGAGCCACCCATGCCAGCCGGTGAGCCATTTTGGAAGGCGGAGAGCACGAATCCCGCCAATTTCGGCGAAAACACGGCATAGCCTCATGTACCTGCTTAATCGACGAAATCAAATCATCGCCGGAAATCGTCTTTGTCACATAGCCTTGCGCTCCGGCACGAATTACCGAACCGACATCCTGCGGCGAATCAGACACCGACAGTGCTAGAAACACGGTATTAGGGGAGTATGCGCGCGATTTCATGAGAATTTCAGCTCCGCCGCCGCCCTCACCGCCGGGAACATGCACATCAAGCAGCACCACATCCGGCTTCGTCTGCGCGATCATCGCCACCGATCCCTCGACATCGGACGACTGCCCGACGATGTCGAAATGCGGCTGCAGCGTTGCGATAACGCCCGCACGGAACATTTCATGATCGTCAACGATGGCGATACGTATCTGCTGTTCCTGCTCGTTCATTGCTGCTCCTCAAAATGGTTGGTAGGTTGATTGCTGAATTGATTGGTACGTTGATTGTTGGATTGACGGTTATGGTGATTGGGAAAATCGGTTTGTTGTGAGTTGCTTTGCGGTTCGTGCGATTGCTGCGCATTCGCGTCGGCGGCTGTGGTTGCGGATGTGGGCATGTCTGCGATTGGCATATGCATGCGCACCTCCGTGCCCCATTGCGGTCTCGATACAATCTCCACTGTACCGCCACGACGCTTGATTCGTCCGATAATCGATTCACGAATGCCAAGGCGATTCGCGGGAATCGCATTCACGTCAAATCCGTTGCCATGATCGCGTACGAACACTTCCACAAGTTTGCTGCTTGCTTCGCAGTAGACGGAAATCGGCTCTCCTCCATGCGCTACCGCATTGATAAGCGCCTGTTGCGTGGCGTCAAGCAGCGCATCGGTTTGCGCGCTTGGACGTGCGTCGCCCACCGTCACCACTTCGATCGGCTTGCCATGCGTGTCTTCCACATGTGCGGCGATCTCTTTCAAACCGGCGTTTACGGAACGGTCAGACGTGGTGCGTTCCTGATACAGCCATTCACGCAATTCGCGTTCCTGCGAGCGCGCCAGCGAAAACACCGTTTGCTGATCGTCGGCATGCAACTGAATCAGTGCCAACGTTTGCAGTACGCCATCATGCAGATGTGCGGTCATGTCGGCACGTTCCTCTTCGCGTTCCTTCGATGCGCGTTCCGTACCTAAATCGCGAATCAGCGCCATGATCCATGGCACAATCGCAAGCAATACGCCAATCAGCAGTGCCAAACCGGCGCACAGTATCCGAATCATGGAAAACGCGTCAAAATGTATGCAGGAACTGACATACAAAGCGTATGCGGCGAAAATAATCGCAATGCCGCCGAGCATCGTCCATAATTGACCTTCTTCGGCGTTGAAACGCAACCAAGAGACGCCGATACCGACCAGACCAAGCAGTAGGGGCATAATCAGAGCGCGTTCAACACCGCCTGCGAACATGACGAAACAGATGGAAAGCAGTATCAGACCAGCTAATGCAAGCAAAGCGGGTTTTGGTGCTTTCTTCAGTGTCTGTTCAAGGTTTTCGCTGGAAGATTGCGTATTGTCATACGTTCCGTCGTTGCGTTCAGTCGTATCTTCAAAAGATGGTGGTTGTGTGTGCTGACCATCTTGCGTAGCTGTAAAAGATTGATATTCCGGGGAAACGGGATATGTCCCGTACGGCATGTTGCCCCGGGAAAGCGGTGCCTGCCATGGTGAGCGCTTGCCTGCGATGATGTACGCCTGCTGCACCGGATCGCCCACGGGCAGCGCCATCCACAGGAAGATATAAGCGATCAGCCCGCGCCGAACAGACATGTGGTGGCGAGAAAAAACAGGCGCACCCATAGCACGGCAATGCCCAAATGCATGCTGATCGCCTTGCATACGCCGGCTCCCATGCGTCCGTATGGAGGACGCATCAACGGCAGTTTGGCCGGCTGTGTCGGCATCGGACGTCCCTCATGCAGGGCTTGGTCGCAGCAGTAGCGCATATATACGGCGCTCGCCTGATCGTACTGGCTTTGCGTGTACCACGGTTTTCCTAAGGATTTCATACTTCTATTGTGCCCTGTGAGGGATGCCGTCTCAGGGCATTCATATAGTGTTCAGGGCAGATTCAGGGTGTTCCCCGATACGTGTGGCACGCGCGAGTTGCTGTAATGGAACCATGAGCAATGCAAATAATGATCCGCTGGGTGATCGCGGCAACGCAGGGCCGCAGCCCGCTGCTGGACAACCGTATTATCAGCAGCCTGCGTACGGTTCGCCGCAACCTTCTCGCGGTGGCCGTTTCTTCGCGTGGATTCGTTCCAGCCAGGTCAAGCGTGGACATGACCGTTGGATTGGCGGCGTATGCGATGGCATAGCACGTCGTCTTGGTTGGAATACCACGTTGGTTCGTGCGCTTATGGTGGTTGCCACACTGTTTTTCGGCGCGGGTGCCGCGTTCTATGGCCTGGCGTGGTTTGTGCTGCCGGATGAGCGCGACAATCAGATTCTTGCTGAGGATTTGATTAACGGCAAGTGGGATTGGAATTGCATTGGCGCGCTGTTGTGCTGCCTTGTTGCCATCTGTTTGCCGGGGGCAGGATGGTTTGCTTTCGCGTTGGCCGCGTTGGTGCTGTGGCTTCTGCTCAATAGGCAGATTTATGCGCCGAATGTTCGTCCAGCTCAGTGGCAGCAGCCCCCGTATGGTCAGGCTCCGTACGGTCAACCGCAATATGGTCAGCCTCAATATGGAGGGCCTCCGTACGGGCAGCCGGTGCCTCCTGCATCGCCATCTTCAGCGCAATCAAATCCTTATACTCAGCCGATGCAGGCGAGCGGCGCATATAACGGGGCGGACAGCACGGCTTCGTCACCGGAATCGCAATCGCATCAGCCCCAACGCCCTCAGCCTCAACAGCCTCAGTATCATGCCTACCAACAGCAGGTCAATGGTCCGGCCGCTTTTGCCACGGCCAATGTTCCTCCAACATTTACCGCTCCGGCAGCCCCGGTAGCGCAGGCGCCTAGGTCACCCAAATACGGACGTCGTAAACCGGCTGGTCCACTGCTGGTATTGATGATGTTCGGTCTCACGATGATCGCATGCGCGCTATGCGTATGGTGCATTATGACGTACGGCGTTCAAGGCGGGCAGCGGGGTACCGAATATACGTTGCAGGCATGCGCGGCATTCGTCGGTGGCATCTGTCTGGTGACGGGAATCGTTATTGTCGCGCTCGGATTCGCGGGCAGAAGAACGGGAGGACTGCATCCTCTGACATGGATATCCATATTCATGTCGTTGGTCATGGTGATGGCTTTGGCGAGTTATTCGCTGTTCAGCTATCGGATTAACACGGGCATTTCCTCATCCTACAAGAGGGTCAATGTGTCGGGAATAACCACCATGGGCTCCACCGCCAGTGAAATGAGCAGATACGAGCAGGGCATCGTCGCGCAAGGCAATGATTACGCCACCGACGTGCTGCATATCGACTTAAGCGATTACGCGAAAAACAACGGTCCGCACAAAGTGGATCTTCAGGATGGCACACAGGGCACAACTTCCTGCCCTACAGGAACGTTGAATGTGGTGGCCTCAAGCGCACAGGTCGTGGTGACCTTGCCGAACGGCTGCTGGTGGGCGTTCGGGTCTGACGGTGATTTCTACAACATCACCGATTTCGTCGGCAGTTCGGACGGGCTCACGTTGGATTCCGGCAATATCTATGTCTCGCTTATGGGCAACGATTCCACGAAATCGGTAGTGAAAAAGCGTGCGCTGGGAACTTACGATTGGAGTTGCGGCTCGTACGGAGACGAATCCGGCATCGAGGATTTCGATGATGAGACCGCTACGGAAGATGGCACGGATACCGGCGCCGATTCCACTAGGACCGATTCCCCCTTCAAAGACGGGGATGTGGACAAGGCCTACCGCGAAATCTACGACAATCATCAATATTGGCCGTGCTTCACCGGTGATGACAAGGCTCCGGTCAGGCCAGCCGGGCTGCGGATCAATACTATGGCAACGGTCGGCGGCAGCGTCGCGGTGCAGTATGCGTCCGACAACACATTGGGCAAAGCGGGAAAGGAGTGACCATGAGCGACGACAAAACCCAGGAAATGCCGGTTATGACGGATGCCGGAGATATGCCTACCGAAACGTTGCATACCGTGGATGCGCAGTCCACGTATGACCATTCGCAGCACAGTGGGCGTGCAACGCAGGATGATAAGCCGCGCGTGGAATCCGTTCCAGCGCAAAGCGTTCCGACCTATACCGCTTCGGCAGCCGGTGCGAATGTCGGGCACAAGAATCGGCAGATTGGAGACGACATCATCAGACCTTCCGGAAGAAGCGGTTCGACCATCGCGCTCGGCGTGTTCACGTGCTTCATGGGGGTGGTGACGTTGCTTTGCGGCATGCATGTGCCAATGAATCTCTGGTGGTGGGCCAGCGATCCGAAACAGTTCTTCGTATTCCTGCTCGGGGGCATCGGCGTGCTGCTTATCGCCGTCGCCGTGATTTGGGTGATAGTCAGCGCGGTGCATTCAAACCGATCCAAGAATGGAAACGATGTGGACAGCGACGATCCTCCCTATAACTCGAATACCACGGCTTTTTCGACTGATTCGGATAAGTCGCCGCTTTCGGAACGATCATGAGAGTCAGCTGAATAACCCCTGATGTCAGCCGCACCAACGAAATCGAGGCTGGTATCACAAACAAATACGTGGCCACCATGGCATGATCAAATCCAACACTTGCTTTTCCATCTTGACGTTGAATTTTGATCGTACCATGGTGGTCATTGTTTATTGTGATGTACGGGGCTTACGGCAGCTTTCGGTAATTTTCACGGTGTGTTTTCACTGTGTTTTACTGTGCGGCCTCAGCTTGTGCCAAGTCCTCAAATCCAGCCAGACGAACCGTATTGCGAATCGTCTCTTCGGTGAGATTGCGCTGCTCATGCCGCAAACGCTCCACAAAATCGCGGTACAATGCTACAGTGCGGTCGGAATAGGTGCCCAATTCGCCGCGCAGATACGTTTCGAACGACGTGGTCTCTGGCGTATCTTCGACAGTGGTCAGCACACGCATCGCCTCGCCAAGATGGGGAAAACGTTCACGAAAATCACGCGCCCACGCCACCTGAACTGTTATGATGCCTTCCTGCAAAGCGTTGCGACCCGCGGAAATCTGGGGAATATACGGCGCAATGTTTGCACAATACTCCTGTGGATATGTGGATTGCATCATGCGACCATACTTTTCCGTCACCAAATTACGTCCAACACGGTCGGCTTCCTGCAAGTCCGACCGGTAGCTGCGCAGCAATTCCTCCGGCCACGTCATGAACTGACTGGCACGCATCTGATGGAACATCGGCCAATTGCCCTGGCAGGACGCGCGGCCGCCCTCATTATTGGTTTGCTGAAACTGATTCCACTCCAGTTTGATAATGGATTCAACAAGATTTGCTGTATCGTGACCGTCTATTACATCTGAAATTACGTTGCTATTCATATGATTTCGATTCTTGATTTCGTCTGATTACTGATCTGGATGTGCGATGCCTGCAATGAAGTTATTGCAATCACAAGCTGTGCAGACAACTTGCATCGGACTTGATATGGTCCTCAACATACGGACGTTGCCATTCCACAAAAGTTTCGTGAGATTCGGTCAATCCCTCCCGTAGCAATTCATCCACAACATCACTGCAGATGCGCTCAACAGTGGCGATAATGTGCTCTGCCGCAGGCTTCGCACCCTTGCCGCCCTCACCGAAACCGGCACCGCCGAAACATGCGGCGGAGCTCAATCGCAATATGTCTTCCAGCTGCTCGCACACGCCGGCAAGCCTTGTTGCCATACGGCGGCTCAGCTTACGCATGGCAGCAAACTGCCATTTGTAATACGGCAGATACCCAACGCTCACCGGCTCATTGATCAGAAACACCAACGAAGCCGTGGCGTTCACGAACTCATGAATGCTTAACATCGCAGCAGCACCATCGCCACGTTGCAGCATGCGCAGCAGATTGTATTGCCCCGCCTGAGCCATCATGCCCAAACGGCGAGAAATCAAGGAAAGTCGAATATCTTCCGGCATGAACTTGAACCCCTGCCGAGTCTTGGAAAACACCCCCAAAGGATCAGCGAACACCTGACCGTTTGTGGCAGTGGCAAGTGTCGCATCGTCCAAACTCAGCCAAGACGCATAGTCGTTCTGCGCCGGAGCCTCACGAAACAGTGTGATCCGCTCGAAGAAATCACCGATACGAAACACGCCATCGCGGCGGAACTCGCCTTGCGCACGCGGCGTAAGTGGCGATTGAGATGCGGCAAGAGCGTTGGAATCAGCCGAACCATGCCCTGCAAAATGCGGCTTGCCTTGCTCATCAACAGTGAAATCGCGACTCAACGCATCGTAATCAGCCTGCAATTGCTCGCCAATCGCATCATAATCCTCATCGGTAAGCCACAGGCAGAAACGCGGCGCGAAATCATGATCGCGCGACAGCTCATCGTCGAAACCGAAACATTCCGAACCATAACCGACCAAACCTGCGGCAATCCGCCCCTGATATGCCGAATATGCGCCGGCAAGCAACGGTTTGCCGAGATCATTCCAGAATGCGCGAGACAAAGCAAGTCCCGAAATATGGTGAGAAATCGCAGGAATCGAAGATGCGCCGGATTCCGTCATATAGTGCGGTTCACTTGATTGCTGAGATTCGATTGATTTCGGTGAATGCTGAGATTCCAAGGATTCTTGCGATTCTTGATATTCTTGCGATTCCCGCGTTTTATGAGATGATGGCATGTGCTTATGCAACGCCTGTTTTGCCACTTCAAGATTGACTGCAGTCGTGTGATAGTAGTCGGTGTTGCGTCCGTAGCATTCCTCAATCACGCTCAACGCATGCTCATAGCCGGAAACCGCATCCTGCAGGCAGCCGGCCATATAGCAGGCCTGCGCATAGCCGGCCAGCGCCGAAGCATAATGCGCACTATGTTCCAAATGCCCGGTACGGTAGATTGTCAACGCTTTCTGGGCGTGCTGTATGGCATCGCTCGCCCAATACCGGTCCATCTGCAGGAGCAGCAATGCAAGATTGGTGTGCGTGGAGGCAACGTCGATGTCAGCGCTCGCATCGGGGGAAGATTGCTCCAACAGGTCCAGCGCCTGTTCCAGCTCGCGCTTCGCCTGATTGAGACGACCGGTTTCGCTGTACAACATGGACATATTGTTATGCAGCGCGGCCAGGCGTCGGTCGGTGGGGGAGAAGGCGGACGTGGCCGCGTCAAGCGCCTGACGGTACAGCTGTTCGGCCTCCTCGTACTGGCCTGCGGCTCGCATGCCCGTGGCCGCGTTGATCAGCGTCGTAGCCCACGCCTGCGGGTCGATTTCCTGAAGATGCAAATGATCCGCAATGCTTAACGATTCGCGGATAATCGGCAGATTGTCGGTATGGCGACCTTGCGAACGGTAAAACCCCATCGTTTCGTTCAACACCGTCAGCAAACCGGCGTCATTATGACTGTGTTCGGCTTCGGTCCGCGCCTTCTGCAGATACGGTTCAGCCTGTTCAGGAGCCTTATGCGCATCGAAAATCGCATCAAGACCACGCAAAAATCGTTGTACATCAAATGTTGCGCATCCGTCATCGCAATTATTCATATTCAGATTGACATCACTGTCTGCCATCGCAATCCCTTCATCGGTGACTTCCATCATCTCCCGAACTGCAGACGGCATCGCAGACGGCGAAACAACGAAAGATGGGGAACATGCGATACGTCGTACAAAGAACAACGGGATATCTCATCACAATAATTGTGATGAGATATCCCGTTACATAACAGAAATAATCGAAATAACTGACTGTCGAATGTCAGACATGCACTTCGCGCATACGCTCCGTAGCACCCGTATGCGTTTCGTAACGACGCGAATAGGTGACCAGCATAATCACCGCGATCAAAGCGATCGGAGCACCGGCCAAACCGGTGTAATGGTAGTTCATGGTGTTTGCCGTCAATGCGGCACCACCAACGATCGAACCAACCGCATTGCCAAAATTGAACGCGATCTGCACGGCCGCGCCCGCAATCAGCTCGCCGCCGCCCTCACCGGCCTGCACCATCAGCAGCTGCTGTGGAGACGAGTTGAAGAACAGTGCGAAACCAATCAGGAATGTCAGCAGAGCGGTGGTCACATGATTGCCAGGAACAAAGAACACCAGCAACAAGCCAAGCGTGGCAATGGCCTGCGAAAGCCCGGCGGTGGCACCAGGCTTCCACAAATCAGTCAAACGACCGCCCGCAATACCACCGATCACCATGCCGAAACCGGCAAGCACCATTAACAGGGGAACCAGCGAAGAATCCCATCCACCGACCTTCTGCAGCCACGGTGAAACGTAGCTCCACCAGCAGAAAATACCGGAATTACCGCAGAACACCGCCATGAGAATAAACCACGGACCGGCGTGAGTGAGGAAACGGAACTGCCCCTTAATGCCAGCGTCCTTAATCGGCGCGACGAACGGCACCCACGCAATCACCAACACCATCGTCATCAACGCCCAAGCGGCAAGAATCGCAAACGCCAAACGCCACGACAGCATTTCCGAAAGCAATGTGCCCGCAGGCACACCCAACATATTGGCAACCGTCTGACCCGTCACCATCATTGACACGGACTGCGCTTCCTTGCCCTTATCGGCCAACGTCTTGGCGATCAGCGTGGCCGTGCCGAAAAACGCGCCATGCGGCAAGCCCGAAATGAAACGAGCGGCCAACAACATGGGGGAATTGAACGAAACCGCGCTCAACGTGTTGCCGACCAGTGCGATGATCATGAACAGAATAATGAGATTCTTCGGCGGTACCTTACGGCCGAACACCAGAATCAGCGTGCCCACGCACACGCCGATCGCATATGCGGAAATATAATGGCCTGCCGCAGGAATGCTGACCTGCATGGCCGCCGCGGTCTGAGGCAGAATGCCCATCATCACGAATTCGGCGGCGCCAAGAATAAAGCTCCGGAAGCCAAAGCCAGAATGCTTCTTTTCACAGTTTCTCCTCCATGAACGGGAAGCGTGTTGGTGTGCGCGCTTGTTTACGCGCTTGTGTATTACGTGTTTTTTGATTTTTCAGGTGGTTGCGTCTCGCATATGCTGTTTTGCACCGCTGATGCGCTGGAAATAAAAAAGGCGGAACCGAAGTTCCGCTTGAGTTGTCGGGCTGGCGGGATTTGAACCCGCGGCCTCTTCGTCCCGAACGAAGCGCGCTACCAAGCTGCGCTACAGCCCGTTTGGCAACAGTTGGAAATATTACACGATTGCTTGAGTAATGCAAACACGGCGTGTCGCGTGTGGTGTAGTGGCTTCTCGGTACACTGTGGGCTTATGAGTGAGACCATCGAATCGCAAGAAAATCAGAATGAAGAGCTGCCGTTCCCGCTATGACTACGGTGGAGCGCGCCGAAATGCTGCTGCAGCAGGATGCGGCTATCTACGCCAAGATCAATGACGGCGCCACCCTGGATGAGGCCGTCGATCCGGGCAATAAGGAATTCGGCCCGCTGGCGCATCCGGAACAGGTGCAGATGCGCGTGGCCAAGCGTGCCATGATGCTCAAGGACGGTATCCAGCCGTACCCGGTGACCCTCGACGTCACCGCCACCATCGAAGAGGTCCGCGCCAAGTATGACGGCAAGCTCGAAGCGGGTGACGAGACCGAGGACGTGGTCGGCATCGCCGGTCGCGTGCTCTTCCTGCGTAACGCCGGTGGCTTGTGCTTCGTGCAGCTTTCCGCTGGCGATGGCACCAAGATCCAGGGCATGATTTCCAAGAAGGAGATTGGCGCCGATTCCTTGAAGCAGTTCAAGCAGCTGGTTGACTTGGGTGATCACCTGTTCATCAAGGGTCGTGTGATTGCCTCCAAGACCGGCGAACTGTCCGTGTTCGCCACCGAATGGGCCATCGCCGCCAAGGCGTTGCAGCCGCTGCCGGCCCTGCACAAGGACCTGAACGAGGACACCCGCACCCGCAAGCCGTACATCGGCATGATTGCTGACGAGAAGATGCGCAATATGGTGCGCAACCGTTCCAAGGCCGTTGCTTCCCTGCGCAAGACCTTCGCCGATCACGACTTCCTCGAGGTTGAAACCCCGATGTTGCAGACCGTGCACGGCGGTGCTGCGGCCCGTCCGTTCACCACGCACATGAACGCGTTCGACCTTGACCTGTATCTGCGTATCGCGCCGGAACTGTTCCTCAAGCGTTGCCTGGTCGGCGGCATCGACCGCGTGTTCGAGATCAACCGTGACTTCCGTAACGAAGGCGTTGACGCCACCCATGCTCCGGAATTCACCATGGTTGAGGCCTATCAGGCTTACGGCAACTACGATACTATCGGTGCGCTCGTCAAGCAGCTCGTGCAAGACACCGCCATGGACGTGTTCGGCACCCACAAGGTGACGTTGCTCGACGGTTCCGAATACGATTTCGGCGGCGAATGGAAGACCATCAGCATGTATGATTCCCTCTCCGAAGCGCTCGGCGAGGAAATCGTGCCGAATGGCGGCCCGGACAATCCGGGCACTTCCGTGGAGCATCTCGGTGCCATTGCCGACAAGCTCGGTGTGGAACGCGACGATGTGGAGAACCACGGCAAGCTCGTCGAACACCTGTGGGAGCACTTCTACGAAGACAAGCTGTTCGAGCCGACCTTCGTGCGTGACTTCCCGGTCGAAACCTCCCCGCTGGTCAAGGGCCACCGTTCCAAGCCAGGCGTGGTCGAAAAATGGGATCTGTATGTGCGCGGCTTCGAGCTGGCCACCGGCTACTCCGAGCTGAACGATCCGGTTGTGCAGCGTGAACGTTTCGTGGCTCAGGCCAAGGATGCGCTCGCCGGCGACGAAGAAGCCTGCGATATCGATGAGGACTTCCTCGAGGCTCTCGGCGTGGGCATGCCTCCGGCAGGCGGCATGGGCATGGGTATCGACCGACTGCTGATCGCCCTGACCGGCGCCACCATCCGCGAAACCATCACCTTCCCATTGGTGAAGCCGCTGAATTAAGGCAAAGCTTAATTCAATATCGGCTTCACGCGAGGCTGAAAAGAGAACAGTCCAGTGGACTGTTCTCCAGCCGGAGCCATCCTTATAAAAATTGCCGCTGAATTAAGGCAAAGCCTTAATTCAATATCGGCTTCACGCGTAAATTCATGAAAGGCCGTCTGACTTCCAACGTCAGACGGCCTTTGCGTTTTAAAAGAAATCCCCGGGGTTCATAATATTTTGCATGAGTGACGTTCCGGGGCATTCGCCCGTATATATCTCCTGTTTCTTATTTCTGGGAATGAATGAAGGCATGCAATGAGCATGATTCTAGAATGACGTTCATGGGAATGACGATTTGGATTCGCGGGGCGCGGCTGAAAACGTTGCCGTTGGCGATTGCGCCGGTGTTGATTGGTGCGTCGTTGGCTTGGCGAGATGCGGGTGAACGTCGTGTTGCGGTGGCGGTGTTGTGCGGTTTCGTGGCATTGCTGTTGCAGATCGCGCTAATTTCGCCAATGATTATTCTGATGGCATTCGCGGTACGGATGCGGGGCGTGCGATTGCTGACGAACAGTTATCGCGCGGCCCTGCTCGCCTCGTGGCTTCCGGTGTGAATCCCAAGAAAGTGTTGGTTGCAGCGGGAATCTGCGCGCTGGCTGCCTGTCTATGTGGGTTGGCTGTTATTGCACTAACCGGATATTGGTGGTTCATTCTGGTCGGCATCGCATGCCTAGCGGCCGGCTGGTGCTATGTCGGTGGCAAACACCCATACGGCTACCACTATTTAGGTGAGATTTTCGTATTCATTTTCTTTGGATTGGTTGCCACTTGTGGCACCATGTTCGCCTTGTCTGGCACGATTACGCCTGATGGACTGCTTGGCGGTTCAGCTGCGGGATTGGTTGCGGTTGCCGTGCTGTGCGTCAACAATCTGCGCGACATCGAATCTGACGGCAATCACGGCAAACATACGTGGATGACTGCAATGGGGCTGCGAAACGGCACTATCTTCACTATTGCAATCCTGATTATTTCAGCATTGATCGCGTTGCGCCATCTGTTGCAATCGTCGATATATGCGGCAAACGGCATTCCACTAATCGCAATTATTGCAATACTGTGTGCGGTGCAAATTGCCGCATCATACGCAATCGCAAGAAAAACCTACCGCAGAGCATTGCCGCTATGTTCGCTCGATTCGTTGACTGTCGCAGCGATTTTCGTGCTATCGACGATGCTTGCATAACGTTTGCCTGACAGTAGATTGCAGTGGAATGAAAATTGTTGCATAAACGTAACCCGAATAATCGAGAAAACACTCGTTTTTGGGTGTGCGAGGCGGTAGACTGGCAAACATGACTTACAAACTAGTACTGCTCCGTCACGGACAGAGCGCATGGAATAAAACCAATCAGTTCACCGGCTGGGTCGACGTCCCGCTGACCGAGCAGGGTGTCGAGGAAGCCAAGAACGGCGGCCGCCTGCTCAAGGAGAAGAACGTCCTTCCGGATATCGTTTTCACCTCGATGCTGCGTCGTGCCATCAACACCGCCAACGTGGCTCTGGATGAGGCAGATCGTCTGTGGATTCCGGTCAAGCGCAGCTGGCGTCTGAACGAGCGTCACTACGGCGCTCTGCAGGGCAAGAACAAGACCGAGATCCGTCAGGAGTACGGTGACGAGAAGTTCATGCTGTGGCGCCGTTCCTACGCCACTCCGCCGCCGGAGATCGATCCGAACGACGAGTATGCGCAGAACAACGATCCGCGCTACACCGGCGATCCGGTTCCGGAAGCCGAATGCCTGGCCGATGTGGTCAAGCGCGTTGAGCCGTACTTCAAGTCCGACATCGAGCCGGAGCTGAAGGCTGGCAAGACCGTTCTGATCGCCGCTCACGGCAACTCCCTGCGCGCCATCGTGAAGATGCTTGACAACCTCTCCGAAGAGGAGATCGCCAAGGTCAACATTCCGACCGCAATGCCGCTGCTGTACGAGCTGGACGAGAACTTCAAGCCGATCAAGCCGCGTGGCGAGTACCTGGATCCGGAAGCCGCCGCTGCCGGTGCCGCCGCCGTCGCCGCCCAGGGCCAGAAGTGAGTTTGTTGCGATTGATACGCAGGTAATCGCGTTCAATCGTACGGAACGTATATGAAAAGGTGGAAATCCACAGTACGTGGGTTTCCACCTTTTTGCGTCCGGTATCTTTGTCGGGTTTTTGCGTCCGTCTGCCGGACGAAATACGGAACATGGGATGTGCGGCAGGCGGACGTCAATCGCAATCGGCTCAGATCACGCCGTATTCCTTAAGTAACATCGGAATATCGGTGGAATCGAGCTTCTTCAGAATCTGCTTCAACACGGTCTTTTCAATGGGGTTGAGTTTCATGTCGGTAATCGGCTTGCCGTCACGCAGCATCACCGTGGCGTTGAGCAGGTTGCGTACGTCGTAGACCGAACCCCACACTTCCGGCACGCCACGGTCCACATCGCACAAGGTGTACACCGCTTCCATGCCGGTGCGCATCGAATATTCGGTGGTGAAGATCGTGTCGCGCGGGGTTTCAGCAAACTGGCCGAGGAAAGCGAAGTTCACCGCGCGTCCGGCACCACATCAGGGCGGTCGCCGGCGGAACGCGGCATGAAGAACGCGTCGATGTATGGCATCATCACCGGAACCGTGTTCGCGTGGTTTTTGGCCAGATCCTCGATCTTTTCGACTGGCACGCCCATATGGTAGAGCCATTCCTCGCAGATCTCCTCGCCAGTGCACTCCCGCATCGGCTTCTTCACATAGTTGCCGGGCTTGTCGGGGAACAGACCGTACACCCACACGCACAGCTGGTCTTTCGGCTGGTCGCGGAACTGCTGCTGGCGGTTCAACGTCCAGCTCATCAGCCAGTTGGAATCCTCCACGGTGACGATGCCGCCTGTCACCACGCGGCCGGAGAACGGGTCGCGCTTGCAGATCTTCTGAATATACGGCGGAATCTCCATGTCAAGCGTGGTCACGGTGGCACTCATCCACTTCGAATGCTCCGGATCGCCGCAGAACACGTCCGGGTGGCCGAAACTCGGGTCTTGCTTGGCAATGCGACGCCACATATCCCAACCGCCGCCGGGCTTGATCTCCGGAGTCCACGCGGCCGCTTCGGTTTGCGAGCCCATGGTCGAGTTTTCCACGCAGCCACCATTGGTGATGAACACCAAGTCGTTTTCGCCCAAATCAATGCTTCGCGCGGTGCCATCCGCTTCGGTCAGGTCGATGCGCGTAGCCATTTTCTTGGTTGGCGAACTGTACGGATTGCGTACGAACACGCCGGATTCAGCCTGCTTCTTCAAAATCGTGTCTTGACCGGTGCCGGTATGCGAACGTACCGGTCCCATGCCTCCGCCAATCTTGAAATCGACATTCTCCACTTTCGCGTTGTAGTGGAACTGCACGCCGAATCCTTCCAAATACTTGATCATCGGCAGAATCATCGACTCATACTGGTTGTAACGGGTGAAACGCAACGCACTGAAGTCCGGCAATCCGCCAATATGATGAATATATCGACGGATATACAGCTTCATTTCCAACGCACTATGCCAATTTTCGAAAGCGAACATGGTGCGCCAGTACATCCAGAAATTCGAATTGAAAACCTCATCGTCGAAATAATCAGAAATTTTCTTGCCGTACAGTTCCTCATTCGGCGTGAAGAACAATTGCATGATCTCCATCGAGGCTTTGTCTGACAGATTGAATTTGCCGTTCGTGCCTGCGTCAACGCCGCGCGCTTTCGTGGAGCGGCAGAGCGAGAAGTTGGGATCTTCCTTGTTCAGCCAGTAATACTCGTCAAGTACGGAAACGCCTTCCGTTTCGATGGATGGAATGGAACGGAACATGTCCCACATCACTTCGAAATGGTTGTCCATTTCACGGCCGCCGCGCATCACATAGCCAACGCCGGGAATATTTGCGCCATCGCAGGCGCCTCCCGGAACCGCGTCCTTTTCGAATACGTGAATGTGGCTGCCCGGCATTTGCGCGTCTCGCACCAGGTAACAGGCTGCGGTGAGTGCGGCCAAGCCGGTGCCGATGATGTACGCGTTCTTGCTGTCCATGCCTTCGGGTTTCTTCGGTCGGGCGAATGCTTCGTAATTGCCGTTGGAATAATACATGACTGCCTCCTTTGGATGTCACTGCACATATTGTGCCGCGACATTGCGTAAAAGTATATGGGCAAAAAATAGACAGATTGTTTAATTTTTCTTACGGCTTGACGAAAGTGAAATAATGCGGGAGATAGTGCTTGACGATTCGTGCTGAAAGATTGCAAAAACAAAACAAGAAGGCGGCTTCAGTGGGGAACGGAAGCCGCCTTCTCAAAAAGAAGATGAAAAAGAAGATCGCAAGAAAAAAATCAGGCGATGTCGGTGTCTTCGTCGCGGGTCGGCTCCTTGGACGGGTCGAAACCGGAGACGATGTACACCACGCGGCGAGCCGCGGACACGGCGTGATCGCCAAGACGCTCCATGAAGCGGCCGATCAGCACCACGTCGATGAGCTGCTGGTTGGTGCCAGCCCAATCCGCGGACTGAGCCAGTTCAAAGGTCTTCTTGTGCAGTTCGTCGAGCTTGTCGTCGTTGATGATGATCTGTTCGGCGGTCTTGGTGTCGCGGTCAGACAGCATGGCCACGGTCTGGTCGGCGACGTCGTTCAGGAACGCCTGCATTTCGGCGAACAGCGGTTGGGCTTCGGCCGGCAGCGGGGAAGCCGGGTAGGTGCGGCGGGCGGCTTCGGCGATGTGACGGGCCAGATCGCCCATACGTTCGAAGGTGGTGGCCAAACGCATGGTGGAAACAACCACGCGCAGATCGGTGGCAACCGGGTTCTGCTTGGCCAGCAGCTTCACGCACTGGTCGACAACGCTGGCTTCGAGGGCATCGATTTCGATGTCGCCGTCGATAACGCCTGGGCGGCTTCAAGATTCTGGTTCAGCAGCGCGTCGCCGGCACCGTTGATCGCCTTGCGCACGCCTTTGACCATGTGGTCGAGATCATCGGCAACAGCCTTGAGCTCCTCGTTGAAAATAACGCGCATGTGACTTGCCTTTCAATGCTTCATATATATCTGGGTTCGATATAACCTCTCACAAGTCTATTAGACAAACGCCATATTCGTAACCACTGCTCGTGTTGTTCCGTCAAAGTTCACCAACGCGTTCACCTTGTGTTCACGAACGAGCGGTGGTGTCGCGAGTTGGGGAGCCTCAAGAGTGTGCAACAATGAAACCATGGTTGAATCTTTGGGTTCGTGGTGGCGTTCGCTGACGCACCGCAACGACGATGATGAGCATGATGCCGATGACGACACATTGGATGATGCCACCAACGCGTTGCTTTCCATGCTGCCGTTGGCATCCGTCGTAGTTGACGAGCATGACGAAGTGATTCGCGCGCACCCGTCGGCGTATGCGCTTGGCGTGGTGCGCGATGATGCCATCGCGGAAGAGACCGTGCTTCGCGCAGTGCATGAGGTGCGTTCCTGTGGCGGCAACAAACAATTTGATTTGACCACCACCACCCAATATGTCGCCCAGCAAGTGCCGAAGGCAGGCAAACCAACCACACGTGAAATCGCGCGCCAGGCACTGATAGGGCAGTCAAACCCCAATACTTCCGGCGCAACCGTTTCCCGACCCAACTGGCTGAAAATCATCGTCGGCAAACTCAATGAGAATCTCATGGTTGTGCTCATCAGCGATGTGAGCGAAAGCGTACGATTCTCGCAGGTGCGCGATTCGTTCATCACCAACGTTTCCGAACAATTGCTTGAGCCGACGCAATCATTGGAACAGCTGGCGGACATTGTGGAACGGGGCGGTGCCAGCCAACAGGACGTCGAACGCAACGCCACGCAGCTGCGTCAATCCTGTTCCCGTCTTGAGCATATGATTTCCGATCTGCTGCTGCTGATCAAAGCGCAGGAGCCAATCCTGCCGACCGCCGACAATCGCATCAACGTGATGGAACAGGTACAAGCCGTGGTGCAGGCGCATCTCGATATGGCTGCGCAACGCGGCATCACCATCGTGACCGGCGGTGACGAATCGCTATGCATCAATGGCGAAGCGATCAGATTCAGGCGGCGCTCGCAAAATTGATTGAAAACGCGATTACGTATTCAAAAGACGGTTCTACGGTGAATGTCGTCGCCAAAGCCAATGAGGAGCATACGGAAGCGGTAATCAGTGTTCTCGATCGAGGCAACGGCATCGCCATCGGCGAACAGAACCGTATTTTTGAACGGTTCTATCGCGGCAGCAATCAGAATGAGCATTCCGGTGACGGCATTGGTTTGGGACTTGCGATTGTCAAGCATGTTGCGTTGACCCACCATGGTTCCGCGTCGGTGTGGAGCAGCCCGGGGCAGGGAAGCACGTTCGCCTTGGTGCTGCCGTTGGGCGGGGAATGATGTAAGACATTCGGCAGATGTTGCAAATATCTCAAAATGGAGATAATGCGATGCCCGTCTCGCTTTGAACCGCACCCCGATTGTTGGACTGAAGAAATTCAGATTCGATGATCGGAGGTGCGGTTCTTTCGTATGCGTGAGGATCGAAGGAGACGTTACGACGACGGGTTCCGGCGCGAGGCGCTGGAACTC
>ENA-OQBT01000357-OQBT01000357.1-human-gut-metagenome-genome-assembly--contig:-NODE-357-length-29590-cov-4.294539_pt1 | contig 29590 bp, 26 predicted proteins | sample MGYA00242749_ERZ504557 | MGnify/ENA primary metagenome ERZ504557 (study PRJEB26092, sample SAMD00036243) | human gut metagenome | host: Homo sapiens | study: EMG produced TPA metagenomics assembly of... | reverse complement strand
ACGTCTAATGATGACCGTATTGGAGCTATGAATCTGTATCGTATGGGAATAAACTATCTTGCTGATAGCCAAGTACCTAATACAGTTGTAACAGAGTAAACTCTGCTACAAAGGGTGCTGTCAACCACCCAATGATGTAACGCCACTTTAGGCAGCAATGCCTATTGGGGATAAAAGGTCGGAGGCATAAGCCGTTACTACGACTGGGCAGTTACAAGCCCATTACCTTTAGGTGATGGGTAGTTGACAGTAACAAATCCCCCGATTTTTATATAATTAAAGATTATATGATATGAGAATTGCAGGAGCTAGTTTGCTGCGGAACAATTCGTAGATATCAGGTTAGGGGCAAAATACTTTTTGCCCCTAACATCATTATAGTATAGCACAACTTATAAATAATTTCTATAAATAACTATAAAATACGGCTATAATGAATTAGTGATTTCAGCATAAAAATGATAAAATAGATACAAAGAAATTGTGCTGACAACAAAAAAAGTCAGTGCAAAAGGAGGAAAGAAATAAATGAAAAACGAAAAGGGAACCATAGTTCTGGCAGGAGGCGTAATCGGTCTGATCGCTGCAATTCTGGTGTTTTTTGGAAATCCGGCAAATATGGGCTTCTGTATTGCCTGTTTCCTGAGAGATACCACAGGTGCGCTGGGACTTCATTCAGCGGCAGCAGTTCAGTATATCCGCCCGGAGATCATTGGTCTGGTGCTTGGAGCATGTATCATTTCACTTGCTAAGAAAGAGTTTCGTCCAAGAGGCGGCTCTGCACCTGTGACCAGATTTACACTTGGCGCATTTGTTATGATCGGATGTCTGATGTTTCTTGGATGTCCTTTCCGTATGATTCTGCGTCTGGCAGGCGGAGACGGAAATGCTCTGTTTGGACTTGTTGGATTTGTAGCCGGTATTCTTACAGGAACTATTTTCCTGAAGAAAGGTTACACACTGAAACGTTCTTATAAGATGCCGAAGCTGGAAGGCGGTATTTATCCTGCATTCCAGATCGTGATGCTTCTGTTACTGGTAGCAGCACCTGCATTTATTCATTTCACAGAGCCGGAAGGCGGACCCGGAGCAAAACATGCGGCAATCATTATTGCACTGGCAGCAGGAATCATTGTTGGTATCCTGGCACAGAGAACACGTCTGTGTATGGTCGGCGGTATTCGTGATGCGGTACTTTTTAAGGAATATAAATTACTGTTCGGTTTTGCTGCAATCCTTGTGACTGCATTGGTAATGAATCTGATCCTCGGTGCAGTTACAGGAACATCTTATTTCAATCCTGGATTTGCGGGACAGCCGATCGCACATACAGACGGACTGTGGAACGCACTTGGCATGTATCTGGCAGGCTTTGGATGTATTCTCCTCGGTGGATGCCCGCTTCGTCAGCTGATTCTTGCAGGAGAGGGAAACACAGATTCAGCTGTAACTGTTCTCGGGCTGATGGCGGGTGCTGCATTTGCCCACAACTTCGGACTTGCATCATCCGGTGAAGGCCCTACGGCAAACGGAAAGATTGCAGTTATTATTGGAATCGTGGTAGTTGCTGTAATTGCGGCAGTGAACTCCATGAGAAAAGAAGAAGCCTGATTGTCGGAATGCAGACATCATTTCCGCAATCAATACGCTCACTTTGCGGAAAGTATTTTTTTAGGATAATAAGCGGGAATCCTCGGCAATTCAATTACCGAGATGAAAGCGCAAACTGTGCATATCTGCACTCATAATAAATAAAAATAACAAAACGGTTTTCATTCAATTTCTCCCTATAAAAAGCTGTATCCAGCATTATAAAAAGAAAATATGTTCGATATTTTATTGCGGAATTTTTGATATCATGGTATTATATATGTATGAAAGAAAATCTTACACATTACCGTACTTGTGTGTGTAATGTTAATTATCATATGGTATGGTCAGTGAAATACCTGAAGGGGATCTCCGGCAGGAAACTTTTCGAATATTTTCCGGAAATAAGAAACCAGCTTTGGAAAGGGGAGCTGTGGAACCATTCCTATTATGTGGAAACGGTCGGAACTGTATCGGAAGAAAATATCCGCAGGTATATCGAACATCAGAGCAAAGCTTACTGATACTATGGAGGAGAGGAAATGCTGCTGTCAAAAAAAACATCCATAAAGGTCAGCCGGGAATATGCGAACCTCATCGGGCATATGTGTTATGCAGCATCCAAGCTCTGGAATGTCTGTAATTATGAACGTCAGCATTACAAAGAAACTGGGATGGAGCAGTATCCGGACTGGTATTATCAGAAAAAAGCCCATAAAGAGGATCTGTGGTATAAACAGCTCCCGTCCCAGACCGCCCAGGAAGTCTGTAAGCTGCTGGACAAGGCATGGAAGTCTTTTTACGCCCTGAAAAGATCCGGAGGGATCGAGACTCCCAGACCGCCGCGGTTTAAGCAGGAAAGTATCCCCATTACCTATATGCAGATGGGGATCGTGCATGAGCGGGATACGGACAGAGTCCGCCTGTCCCTTCCAAAGGCATTAAAAAAATATATGGAAGAAACGTATCAGATCCATGAAAACTTTCTTTATCTTGAAAATAAGATTTTCAGGGGCATGGATCAGATCAAACAGCTGCGGATCTACCGCCGGAGAAGGGAAACTGTAAAATTATTGTTGTTTATGAGGTCCCTGACCAGGAAGAACTTCCACAGAACGGACATGAACTGTCTATTGATCTGGGGCTTCACAACCTTATGACGTGTTATGATTCTGAAAATGGGAAGACGTTTATTCTGGGCAGGAAGTACCTTGAATTGGAAAGATATTTCCATAAAGAGATCGCAAGGGTGCAGGCCCAGTGGTATGGGCAGCAGTCCGGAAAGGGAGTAAAGCATCCGGTCACATCAAAACATATCAGGAAGTTATATAAGAGAAAACAAGACTCAGTAACGGACTATCTGCACAAGATCACAAGATATCTTGCAGAATACTGCCGGGAACAGGGGATCACCTGTGTCGTTACAGGGGATATCCGGAACATTCGGAGAGAAAAAGACCTGGGACACAGGACAAACCAGAAGCTTCACAGCCTGCCGTATAACAGGATCTACATCATGCTGGAATATAAGCTGAAAAGATATGGGATCCGCTTTGTAAAACAAGAAGAAAGTTATACCAGCCAGTGCAGTCCGCTGTCACCGGAAGTAGGGAAAAGATATGCAGAGCCGTCCAACCGGAAAGAGAGAGGATCATATAGGGATGGAAACAGAGTCTATAATGCAGATGCGGTAGGCGCATATAATATCCTGAGAAAATATCACTCCGTATCCGGAGTAAAAAAAGAACTGTCCGTAACCGGACTGAAAACACCGGAAATAATAAAAGTAGCTGTATAGCTCTAAAGAGCAAACAGTAGTGGTGCCATGGATGCACCCTGAAAAAAGGCGGTATCCCGCCTTAATTCAGATGCTCTGGTAACTCAGTTACCGAGTAATTCACACACACTCTAAAAGGAGAGAGACGAATGAAGAAAGTAGATGCAAGAGGTTTATCCTGTCCGGAACCTGTGATCCGCGCAAAAAATGCAATGGAATCCGGAGACAAAGAATATGAGATCCTGGTTGATAACGTAGTTGCAAAAGAGAATGTATCCAGATTTGCAACACATCAGGGATATCAGGTACAGGCAACAGAGCAGGGAGATGATATCCTGCTGAAACTTACAAAATGATCACATATATAGCAACCTTCTATTCCCATTATGGAGCTATTCAGTTTCGAAGAAACTGCCAGGCAATGAATCTGAGTGCAGAAGTCATGCCTGTCCCAAGAGATTTAAGCTCCTCCTGCGGAACCTGTGTGAGATTTCATACAGAAGCGGACTTCCCGGAGAAAACAGAGGAAGTCGAGCAGATCGTCAGAGTAGAACCGCAGGGATATGTTGGGATTTATCATGCGGATGAAGAATAAGAGAACCCTTCTGTGGACAAATTGTCGGCAGAAGGGTTCTTGTTTATTTTATAGAGATGCAGGCATAAAATATTACTCCTGTGTAAGTTTCAGCAGTGCTTCAGCAAGATTGGAGTCCAGGATCAGCACATCCACCAGCCCGCCCTTTAAAGCGCTTAACACAGCATTTGCTTTGGACACACCTGATACAAGGGAAATCTTGCGGTCAATTTTTTTGAACTGCTCCATGCTGATCGATATCATGCGTTCTTTAAGTGTAGTATTACATTCCTGTCCGTCATGATCAAAGAAGCGAAGGGCAATATCTCCGGAAACATTTTCCTGTTTCAGCATCTCCAGATCCTCTGTGAACATAAAATCCGGAGATGCAAGAACGGATTCTTCTTCTCTTCCTTCATGATCCGGGAGGCTTCTTTGCTGCTCATAAGAGCGTCTGTGAGAAGATAATAGTTCTCTCCGAAGAATGCCTTTGCCATACGGGATACCAGAGTACGTACATCCAGTTCATTTTCACAGCAGGCAATACTGCCATGAAGAGTAACGAACTTTGCATTTACCTTCTGGGAAGGATTGAGATAATTGATCATATGGTAAACAGTACTGCCCCAGGTGACGCCCAAAATATCACTTTCTTTTAATCTACGGGGATTTCGTATTCAGGCATATGAAAATGATATACAAATCTTGAAATTGTGTGTAAAATATGGGGTAGAGATTATGCTTGGAAGCGATGCACACAGAGAAGAGGATGTAGGTGATTTTACCAGGACAGAAAAAATTCTTAAGGAAGTAGATTTTCCGGAGGAACTGATCGTGAACCGTTCCCTTTCATATGTGAAAAACCGGCTTCGGGTGTAGAAAGGGAGGTTTTTATGTTTTCAGTACTAATGAGGGCTTTTTCATTTACCCTGATCATCATCATCGGAATTGTAATGAAATCTACAGGCTTTGTGCCGAAAGATGCAGGTGCATCAGTTAAGAAATTTCTGATCTATGTAACACTTCCTGCATCTATTATCACCAATTTCTCTGCAATAGAGGATATGGGATTTAATATGCTGATAATAGCAGCACTTGGAATTCTTCTGAATGTAATTATGATTGCAGTAGGTGCACTGATCACACGCAGAAAATCCAAAGGAGAACAGGCGTTAAATATGCTCTGTCTTCCGGCATTTAACATCGGGGCGTTCTGTCTGCCGTTTGTGCAGAGCTTCCTTCCGGCTATGGGAAGTGTTACTGCCTGTATGTTCGATGTAGGAAACAGTATTATGTGTACCGGAGGTACTTATGCATTCGTTGCAGAGTATACAGCAGCTTCCGGTTCCAAAAAAGGAATTGATCTTAAATCCTTTGCAAAACGTCTGATTACCAGTCCTCCGCTGGTAGCCTATGTAGTTATGTTTATTTTAGCTGTTGCAAATATTGACACGCCACCGGTTATTCTTACACTGATCGAGCCAATGGCAAAGGCCAACACATTTGTTGCCATGCTGATGTTAGGTCTTCTGTTCCATATCGAATTCAAGAAAGAATACATGGGTGAGATTTTCAAACTGATCGGAATCCGTCATATCTTTGCTACAGTCTGTGCTGTAATCTTCTATTTTGTTTTACCGTTTGATCTGGTTATCAGACAGACACTCGTTTTACTGTGCTTCGCTCCTATGAGTGCAGTGGCACCTGCCTACACCGGAATGTGCGGCGGTGATGAAGGAATGGCAAGCTGTGCAAACAGCGTGAGCATTCTGTGCAGCCTTGTAGTGATTACTGCTTTGTTGGCAATTATGGGGCTGTATTAAGTTTTATGAATATGTGAATAAGCAAGAAACGGGCAGGATTCCTGGAGGTGGGAATCCTGCCTTTTTATGCAGATACTCTTAGAGAGTTGTGAAAAGCTCGTTTGTTTTCATGAAGATAACAGAACTTAGTGATTTTTAAAATACAAACATATACTGCCAGTGAATGAAATAAGCAGGAGCAAGGGGTATAATGAACAATGAAGGAACACTTCAGAAATATTTGGAAAAAGAAAAATATTGAAAGTTCAAATTGCTATTGTCCAGGGAAGGTTCAATCACAGGACAGTAGCAGACCGATAATATTTATCACAGCCGTTCTCTGAGCAGGAGTCAGCAGATTCCACTGTGACAACATATTTTTTTCTTCTTCAGTCATGGAAACCAGAACATCTGTATCATTAAAGAATTCTGCCAGAGTAATACCAAAGGTCTGGCATATAATTTCAAGTTTGTCTATTCCTGTCTTCCCGTAAAGAGGTTATTTTTTCTAATACATCAAACAATTTCTCACATCAAAATCATTTGTAATTATTATTGATAAATAAGGGATATGCTATATAGCGTCAAAGTTTTCACACTCTGCTGAACTGTCTTAAATGTATTATTTATGCGGACTGCTATAAAAGTAAATGGGTGTATGAAGTATATACATATATGCAAATAAAAAGATTTTTAAGTATGATTTCATGAAGAAAAAAACAATTAGTTTTTCAATGGTGATTAATGATTGAGTATTTGAAGAAGAAAAAGTATAATAAAGAGTAAAAACTGCAAACATGGATATATTAATGCTGTTTTGGGTGTAGAAAAGATAACAAATAGAAGGGGAAGTGATGGAACTACAGATCATCTTGAAAATGTAATGAATTTGATGTAAATAACAGAATTGTATATGAGTGAGAAAGTGGGGTATAGATATGAAAAAGAATAAAAATTTAGTTAGAGTATCAATTGTTGCCAGTTTGCTGATTACAACCAGTTCAATATTAGGACAAAATGTTGAGGTAATGGCATCAAATCCAACGAATTACAAAGATATGATGGAGTATGCTGCATACGAAAATGTAATAGCAGATGCAGGAGCCTCTTCCGGAGATTTTGGCATTTCCTTGGCTTTGTATGATATTGATCAGGACGGAATAAGAGAGTTGCTTATATCACATGGCACCTGTCTTGCTGATTGGGTAAATGATATTTATACATTGGAAGATGGAAAATATGTGAGCTATATTGGAAATGTAGGCAGACAGGGATTATTTTATACAGCCCCAGATGGAAATGGAATGTATTTTTTGTATGGATATCAAGGATATCAGAAGATAACACGAATTACAAAGAGCGGAAAAGATATTGTGCAAACATTGATAGAATCAAGGGAACTTAATGCAAATGAAAACTATACAGAATTTGCTGATAAGATAGCACTACTTGCACCGGGAGATATTCCAACCCATGGAAATTCTTATGATGTAGAAGTAACAGCCCCGGATGGCGGTGTAAACATGCGCTGTGGCGCAGGAGTGGAGTATGATAAAGTTCTTCCAGACATGATTCCAAACGGAACAGTTCTGACTGTGACTCAGGAAGCAGTGGCTTCCAATGGAAATTCATGGGGCTATACAAATTATAATGGAACATACGGATGGATTGCACTTACTCAGGTTACTAAATATGAAGAACCAACAGAAGGCGCTCCGATTCCACATACACGTTATGTGATTAACTGCAATGAAAGTATTACTCTTCGTACAAATCCAGATGTAAATGCTACTGAAATCTGTCAGATTCCGTTGGGAACAGCCGTTGCTACATTCGGAGATGCCGGAAACGGATTTATTTCTGTGTATTATCAAGGTTCATCTGGATATTGTCTGGCAAGTTATCTGTCTGCTCCAGTGGACTGATAATTCTGATTTCTGCTGTGAAACAATAAAAGAATATTTTGATAACAGAACTTTATAATAGGCTGTAGCCTGTATGATATGAAAAATCCCCAGAACATAAGCTCTGAGGATTTTTTCATTTAGCGGTTGTCTATTTATCTGCCCCATAATATCTGTCATCGCCGAAGCCAAGGATCAGCATGAAGATTGGCGGTAAGAAGATAAGGCCAATGGCGAATCCTGTGCCTCTGCCAAAAGCTCTTGCAAGCTTAACACTGTACATAATGCTGATTATGGCAAGTATGATTTTGATCAGTACGATGATCATGGAGATCATTAAACTGTCGTTTGTTTCAAGAGTTCCCTGTAAGCAGGAAGATACGATTCCAAGAACCAATGTCAGCCAGAAATATGCAGGTTGCCATGCGATTTTATAAGAAATATAATCGCCATATATTGGAATAATACTTTTCCATCCGTCCTCTCCTGCTTTGGTAAAGATTCTCCAGTTGGCAATGATCTGCAGAAGCCACCATGCGAATGCAATCATCAGATACATACCGCCCAAGAGCATCAGACTACTGATAGCTATAAGCCATTTGTGTTCCTCCATTTCTTTTTGTGAGATATGATACAATGTATCATTGGTGTAGATGCGTAGTTGAGAACTATGTTTGTTCTCCTGAAGTATTTATGCTAAATCCATTAAAGCATATTCTCAGGAGTTCGTCAATTATCAAAGAAGATTGTAAATTTTATATTTGATAGTTGGCTACGTTACTGTAAGGAACAAAAATAACGTTTGGCCATAAGTGAGAAAACTATTGTTGCTGTGGCATAAAACATATACTGCCAGTGAATGAAAAGCTGACAAGAGAAGGTTATAATGAGTGTAATAAAGGATGAGTGAATTATAATAATCCTCTAAATGAATTACTGAAGATTGTACATAAGCGAGGTGAAAACTATGGCAGCAATACTTATGATGCTTACATAGCGGCAGCATACTGGGCGACTAATAAGATATGGTGGTCTAAGAAAGTGTATGTTTATTCCAATGCAACATATTTCTACATGACACGTTTTATTATCTGTATGATTGCAGGATTTGTGACAATACCCATTGCACTGCTGCAGACATTGATTGGCAAAAACTGAAATAAGAGGGGAAAGTAATATGGAAGCACTGGAAACTCAAGCACAGGCTACACAGGAAAAAGAAAATGCTGTGACAAAGCAGAATATGAAGTATACCATGAGTTCTTCAAGAGGAATTTATTTATCGTGGCTGACGGGAAGGATTTACAGCACAATTCTTGCTGATCATGAAAAGCTGACTATAGATATAAAGCCGGTAAAGAAGAATATGATTCCTGTGATTTATTATGAAGATATTACGGCAATACTTATGAACTACAAAATACCAGGATATTATATATTTTTCATTTGTCTGGCAGTGATTTCCTGTTTTTCCAATCCTGGAATGATTATATTTGTTTTTCTGTTTATATGGGCAGGCTCAAACCGTAAAATAACAATATGTCTGAGAAGCGGAAATAAAGCAATTGTATATGCAAGAAGAAAGAAAATAGCTACAGCATTTGTCGAGGATATTAAAGAAAGAGCGAAAATATAATTAACAGTAAATGCTACAAAAGAAAAGGGGGATAACTATGGCAGCAAAAACAATTATGAAAAGGATCGCAATAGCAGCATTATCAGCGGTTATTTTACAGGGAGTAACACCTCTGGACAGTTTAAATGTATATGCCTCAGAGAATACAGGCGCAAGCTATACAGCACTGGATCTGATATACATATATACAGGATCAATGTAGCACAGAGTATACATTAACGGAGAAGGCGGAAACTTTTCTGGAAGAACATGATGATTTTTTCCCTGCTTCACCAGAACTGGTAATACCGGATGAAATGATAGATGCAGAACTGGATTTTCGCCATATCAACAAAAATCCATCCAGATATGGTGATAAGCTGATGAGAATTTCGGACGCATACGTAATACAGGTTCAGGAAGAGGAAATGGAAGAAGGACATTATCTGACATGGCTAAATCTGATAGATGGAGAAGAACAGCAGTATTCTGTTTATTATAATGGAGAATTGGATGATGTTTTCGAGGATGATACAGTAGAAGTAACCGGTCTGCCGCTTGGAACCAGTTCATTTGAGAATACCGAGGGTGGAGACACGCTTGTTGTTGTATTAGCGGGCTGTAGGGTTAACAATATTGATTAAATGGAAATAAACTCAGAAAAAAGTCACAAATGATATTGAAATAAATGCCTGTATGTAGTATAATCAGACGCAAATAAAAGAAAATTCTTCGGGGTTGTGGTGATCAGCATCAGCTGAGATTCCCTACCGGCGGTTATAGTCCGCGACCCGCTTAGGCGGCTGATCTGGTGGAATTCCAGGACCGACAGTATAGTCTGGATGAGAGAAGAACACGCGATATTTACCATACGTGCTCATTACCCCGGATATGATCCGGGGTTTTTTATATGTTGAAGAAAATCTTCATTATATAGAAAGCTTGTGGAATTTTCTTTTAACAGGATATGAGACATATCCATAAAGAATAATTTCAAAGGAGAGAAACAGTATGAGTGAACAGGTATTAAGAAATGGAAATGCGATGGCAAGGAGTAAGACGAGAACCGTTACACAGATAGCCATGCTTGGCGCTATCGCAGGAATTTTAATGAATCTGGAGTTTCCGCTTCCTTTCCTGGCACCGACTTTTTATCAGCTGGATTTTTCAGAAATCCCGGTACTGGTTGGCTCATTTGCAATGGGACCGATCACAGGTGTACTGATCGAGCTGGTGAAGATTCTTGTGCATCTGGTAACAAAGGGCTCTATGACAGCAGGTGTAGGCGATGTGGCAAACTTCATCTTTGGATGTACATTTGCAGTTCCGGCAGGTCTGATCTACCGCTATAAATCTGTTAAGAGCAGAAAACATGCAGTGATCGGAATGGCAGTTGGAACCGTACTTACAGCAGTAGTTGCATGCTTTATCAATGCATTCGTGTTACTTCCGGCATACGGAAAGGCTTTTGGAATGCCGGTAGAAGCATTTATCGAAATGGGAAGTGCAGTACACAGTTCTGTAAATAATCTTCTTACATTTGCAGCAATGATCATTTTCCCATTCAATATCTTTAAATACACACTGACATCCCTGATCGTATTCTTTATTTATAAGAGAATCCGTGTAGTGCTTAAAGGTGACTGATGGCAGACATGTCCGACGGAAGGGGAGCAGTGAAGGTCATCTTCTGTCCTGTGATGGGATGGGGGAATTCCATGTGGTAGGAATGTAAGGCCTGGCGGGTGATGTGTTCCATGTCAGGGTTGTAGAGGTAATCTCCAATCAGGGGATAGCCCAGATATTTCATATGGATACGGATCTGATGGGTGCGGCCGGTTTCCAGCTGAAGGGAGACCAGGCTGTGCCCATTTTCTTTTTTTACCAGTTTATAATGGGTGATGGCTTCTTCTCCATGGTCAAAATCTACGGTGCGCTCAATGATGGAGCCTTCTTTGCGGGAAAGAGGTGCTGTGATGGTTCCTGTGGGTGGGGTGAGGTCACCCTTTACGATTGCCAGGTATTCCCTGTGTACCAGGCGTTTTTTTTGTCATATCGGCCATAATGCTGGCGCTGACCAGGTGTTTGGAAATTACGGTAAGTCCGGAGGTATCCCGGTCCAGGCGTTGCTGCAACGGAAGATAAAAGCTTTCCCTGATCCTGGTAGTACCATGCCAGGCATTGGCCAGGAGTTATAGTAGTTTTCATGGAGGGATGGATAGCATTCCGGCAGGTTTGTTGATCACCAGGATGTCTTCATCTTCATAAACAATGTTCAGGGGAAGCTTTACCGGTGGGATTTTCTCTGAGGATTCTGTCTCGCAGATACAGACCTGGAGATGGTCGCCTGCAGCCAGAGTCTGACGCATATAGTAGTGGATTCCGTTTACCAGGATACTTTGAGGCATCCGTTTGATTTCTGTGAAATTCTGCCGGGAGTATCCCTTTCTTCTGAGAAATTGTTCTACCCGAAGTCCGTTCTGGGATTCCGGGATTGTATATTCTATGGTTCGGTTCATAAGTTTCTCCTTTTGGGTGTGAAATATAGAAAGATATGGAGATTTCGGAATTATAGGAACAGCAGATCGTGATTAATGGTTTTATAAAATAATCTTCTGCATTCTGGGAGATCCTGTGTCTGGCCCAGCACCCACATCATTTTGGTAACAGAAGCTTCCAGAGTCATGTTATAGGATTCCAGTATGGGAAATTTCTCCTTGATCACTTTTCCAACCTGGTAGACTTCCATATCGCTGCCCTCATGGGTTACCTGAGTAGCCATGCATACCAGTTTACCGGCAGAGATCCAGTCTGAAAGTGCATTCAGAAAACTGTCATTGCCATAGTTTGGAAGAACGCCTACGCTAAAGGATTCGATGATAAGCCCGTCATAGGAGCCTGCCAGAGTGTCCAGGATCCGTCCGTCAGTTCCGGCAATTACTTTGCCGCCAAATACAATGGAGATACCGTGAGCCCTGTCGTGGGAGGCAAAACGCAGGCTGTCCAGCAGATTGGAGCGGGCATCTGTGATTGCCAGGTCAATGGACTGGAAATTACATTTTATTGCTTGATTCTTGGAACAGTAATTCATGACTGGACGGAAAAATAAAACAGGAGAATGTACATCAGCAATTCCCTGAGTGAAAATCCTTTTATCTCCTCATTATCCAGACGCCGGCAGGATAGCAGCTGGCAAGGAAGGTATCCGGACACAGTAAAGCCCATAGAGAAGCAGTCTCTTTCCTTCGCGGATTCCCTCCGGTTCCATGATCAGTCCCCAACGGAGCTGATCCATCAGATGGAGGTAGAGAGACACACATAGAACCAGATTGCTGTTACGGTTCCTGGAGAGAAAAACATCTTCCAGTGCAGAGGCCTTTTCAAAACAAACATTCCAGGTGTTGAAAAATGACTGGTGTTCTTTATAAAAATCCCACATGATACCTGGGGTGATTCCATATCTGGCAGTTCGGATAAGTACCTGGAACTGCCTTGCACCGCTGGCTGCGGTCTGTTTCAGAAGTGCCTGTGTGACTGCAGTGCTGACTGTTCTGCCGATAAGCTCTCCTAGTTTGGAATGTCCGGAGGCGTCTGTGAGGGTGGTTTTTCCATCCATACAGGCTGCGATCACAGTTCCGTCTGTGCCTGAGCCGGTAGCGATTTCCTCAGAATAGCAGCTTCCAAGTAAAAGATGGGAAACAGCAGCAGCTTTTGCTTCTGAACAGAGCATCAGTGCCCGGCCTATGGCCGCGTCTGTAAGGTTCTGGTTGATATATACAAAAATATTGATGGTTCCGGGAGGCAGCATTTCATAAAAACCATTGTGCTCACAATAGGAGGAAGGGTCTCCCGGACACATTCCATTGGAATCAATTCCTCCTGTGACAGCAGCAGTTACAGATAATTCCTGATGCCGGAGCGTTTCCACTGCGCAGAGCTCTGTCCAGGCGGCTGTGCTCAGTGCGGTGGCAGTCTGTGGGTTGATTTCCAGTCTTTGTGCATGTACCATCAGATCCTTCTCATAGGTATCTCCCAGCATTTCGCATTCATAATCACCGTTCATGCAGTTAATATTTAGTGCATGGGTAAGATGTGTGGTGATTCCGCCGTTCAGAGGACTGGTGCTGAGAACCTTTGTCCTTCCTGGAAAAGTAAAAATCGTACTTCCGTTTTTCTGACTGTAAGTAAATATATCATTCATTATAATGCCTCTCTAATATTCAAAGATATTCCACTTTAAATCCGGACTCCTGACAATATCGGTCTGCTTTGGAGCCTTTATAGCAACGGATCGTAGCTGCACGGTTAATGATCCATTCTCCGATATACTCCGGATCATGGCGGATTTCCAGGTACTGCAGGCGGTTACATCCGTGAAAAACCCATTTTCCGATATAACGGACATTAGGCGGGAGAGTAACAGTAATCAGGTTATTACATTTGAAAAAAGCACTTTCATCCAGAATTTCCAGTGAATCGGGGAGCTCCAGGGAAGTCAGGCCACAGGAATAAAAAGCCTGATTACTGATTACCTTCAGATTTTCCGGAAAATGGACTTCACTCAGATTTTTGCATTTGTAAAAGCTGCCGTTACCTATCTCCTGAACCGAATCAGGAAAAGAGATTTCTCTTAATGCAGAGCATTCTGAAAAGGCGTCTGCCTGGATTTTAAGCAGCCTGCTTTCATTGGAAAAAAGAGTTTCTGATAATTTGTGGGCGTTGCGGAGCATGCCCTTTGAAATTGTGGAAATATATTGAGGGATATAGATAGAGGATAAAGTGGTACAGTCGGAAAATGCTTCCTTTCCAATCTGGCACAGACTTTCAGGAAGAAGCAGATGTTTCAGGCGGCTGCATCCCGAAAATGCGTTTGAGCCGATCTGTTTCAGACCATATGGAAATGAAACAGACTGGATCATGGATCTGTTCTGGAAGGTTTTTTCAGAAATAATGGTACAGTTTGCCGGAATGTCTATGTCTCTTTTTAAATATGGGGTACAGTTACAGCGTTGAAGTGTCAGGTTTTGTTTTCTGCCGGATATATTGTATGTCATAAAAAAACTCCTTTGCAATAGAATATTTGTTTTCTCTGCAACGGAGCAATGTAATACTTTCATAAACGGGCAGGTTGATGAAATGCATGAACAAAAACCGTCAGGTTGCCGATACTCCGTATTCCGGTAAGAAACAGAGAAAACATCTGGTAAAAAGGGATCTTTCTTTAGTACAAAAATGGGTACACTAAATAAGATCACCCTTCCACTTCCCATTGCGTGTAGTTGGTGGCGGCAGCTTAAGCAGGTATTCTGACTCACGCAGTGACGCTGTAATCTCTCCTTCTCACATGATAATATGCAATGGATATGAGACCCAGCTGCACGTATACAGCAGCACGACTGTCCAGGATTCTGACCTGATTCCCTCTTGGCTGAAGGTCCGACATCCTGTGCCGTGACCAGCAGAACTTAAAACCGGTAATTGTTTGTAAATATTTGGTTTGATTCTATTATATATGTTTTGTGAGAAGAATCAATTGGTTTTTTGAAAAAAATGCAAATAAATGGTGGATTTTTCCAGACTGGGTACTGGATGTATGGAAATATATTATGGTTGGCATTGAAAATAGCTTTTCTGGGCTGAATATAGGATGTGAGAAAATAGGCCTTGCATTTTGGAACAATGTAATCTAAACTGTGATTGTAGTGAAAATTTATCACCTGCTGCCTGATCTGGCATTTCAAGGCAGGTTCATCTGGCGTTCGCCGACATTTTCATTAGGATATTTCAAACTTTATAATTCGGACAGGGATGAATGATTGTGAAAGAAGGGTATTCTGTTTTTTTGCCTTGTTTGAAGGAGAGGAGGCATAAACGGTTAAAAGTGAATTATTTTTTTGCGGTCAGTAGTAGTTCGGGGGTTTTAGAAAACATATAGAAATGCTATAATGAAAGTGAGGGATTCAATGAATAATAATACGATCTTTGATGACGTATTCCGTACAATGATCGAGAAGATACCGCAGTTGGCGATACCGTTGATCAATGAAGTATTTCAGACTTCATATCCGGAGGATGTAGAGATTATACAGCTTCGAAATGAGCATCATCAGGAGAATGGTGAGATTATTACAGACTCCTGCCTGAGGATTGGAAGGAAGTTGTATCATATCGAATGTCAGAGTGTTGATGATACCACAATGGCAATCCGGATGATCGAGTATGATTTTGCTATTGCTTTAGATTCGGCCAGAAAGTACGGACGCAGATACCGTATCCCTACTGTAAAACTTGATGAATATACAAAAGATAAAATTTTCGAGAAGAATCTGCTGATGTTTTTGCCGTTTTATATTATGCGGTATGAGAAAGAGATACATAGAATAAATCAAGATCCGGAAAAGCTGCAGTCTTTGTTGGATGAATACGAAGATATCCGAGTAATGCTGGAAAAAGAACTGACAGAAACAGGAAGGCAGAGTTATACACGAATTTAAATAAACTGATTACAAAAATATCGGATTACATTTGCCGTGATGAGGAAGTAGTCCGGGAAAGGTTAGGTGAGACTATGGGTGGAAAAGTGTTAGAATTGGAATCTGAAAGATTACGTGCGGAAGGAAAGGTTCTGGGAGAGTCTATTGGAGAAGCACGTGGAGAGGCAAGAGGAAAAGTCATTGGAGAGCTTCAGGGCGAAACGCGTCTTGGTGTTTTGATCAATCGTCTGATCCTGGATGGAAGAAGTGCGGAAGTTCAGGGTGCTGCGACGGATGCTGAGAAACGGAAAGAACTTTATAAAGAGTATAATATGTAACGCAAAGGAAACTTCCTTCTGCTGGTCGGAAAATAAGAATAACTGGCAGGAGGAAGTTTTTGGTCATCTTTGGATTTTCATTTATGTAAAATTGTGAAAAAGATTGACAAAGCACTGGGTGGGTGTTAAGATTAGTTTGTTAAAATAAATAGCGTTTAGCGCACACGTACAGCTTGTTATTACGGTAATAATTAAAGAATTGTTGGGTGAGAATCCCAAACAGGGTATAAGTCCCTTGCAGTATATTTAGTCTGCAGTTCACTGTATTCTTGTAATGGTATTCAAAGGGAATACTGTAATGCGAAGGATATGAGTGAAGTTCAATCTGTACATTACATTCCCTGCCATTTGGCGGGGATTTTTTGCACTTTGATAACTGAATATCGGAAGTCGCTTTTTATCCCTTTAGTTTTCGGAAATCCGGTGAGATACCGGTACGGTTTATCCCCACTGTAATAAGGACGAACACTGCGGAACCATTGGAAAGATCCTTCCGAGAAGGCAGCAAGTAGGTTGGAACTTTAAGTCAGGAGACGGACTTTAGTAAAAGAAAAAACAAACATCTGTAGGCATAACGGAGGTTTATTTTTTGTACCCTTTTTTATGTAAAACAGGTATCAAACGTGGTCTGAAAAGGCTGCGAAATGATATATTTTGCAGGATAACCTGCAAAAAAATAATACATTTAATTTAAGGAGGAAACAAAATGAACATGAAAGTAAGAAAAAGCGTGATTGCATTCTTAATGGCAACAACAATGGTAGGAAGCACAGCAGTACCGGCTATGGCAGGAACTATTACTGTAAAAATTCAGGCAACAGGATTGCAGGGAGAAAACTCTAAAAGTGTAGATACAATGCTTTCAGATTCAATAGAGATTGCTGACACGGGAAATGTAACTGCTATGGATGTATTAAAAGAATTAGCTGCACCAGGTGAAGGAAAACCTGTCGAAGATACCAGAGTTATTGATGAAGAAGGAACTAAAAGAACCTATTATAGAAAAGGATTACTGGAATGGTATGAAAGCAAATATGGCAATTATATTTCTGCAATTAAATTAGATGGACATAATAACAGCGCAGTCGGAAAATTCTTCGAGGATAATGGAACAGCAAGTACAAGTACATTAGCAGCAAATAGAGGTGCTTATTTTAAAACGTCAAAATTAAATGAAACTGAAAAAAAATATATGGAAGTAAAGGCCAATTCAACATGGAATAATACAGTTCATTTTGCAAATTACTTATCTGAAAAAGACTATAATAATTATTCCGGATGGATGTGTGTAATTGATAAAAGTACATATAACAACGGTGTAGATACTGTACTCTCTGATGGTAAAAATCACTCTCTCGAATTAGATTTTTCCATGATGATGGGCTTAGATTTAGGATATAGTAGTTATGTTGAAAACACAGACAATGAATGGGTTCCTGTACCAGGTTGGAATTAAATAAAATAGGGTTAAACGATTAAATATCAAAAGGAGAAGATTACAAAAATGTAGTCTTCTCCTTATATTAATATAGGAGGATGTTAGGAAAAAATGTATCTTCTTACTAAATTTTATTAATTGTTTTTGAATTGTGTATTTTAATCATATCAAATTAATTAAAAAAATTTATTTTATACAATAATTTGCTACACAATTTTTGAACACTTAGTACGATTTATAAACTCTAATATTTTTAATCCTAACATCATAGGAATAATAATATGAAAAAAGTAAAGATAAAAAAAATTGTAGAATCTATGTTGTTATGCATAACATTCATGATGATAGTCCTAAGTTGTCATACTGTAAAAGCAGCCGTAACAACTTTGAACCAAGATGATAAAGGACGTTATTGCATTAATACAGCAGATGATTATTATTTTTTTGTAGAAAACAATAATAAAAAGCCCTACAAAACAAGTACTATTATTTTAACTAACAATATTGAAATAACAAATCAAGTGCAGGGAGTAGGTATGTTCAAAGGAACGTTTGATGGACAGGGACATACAATTAGTTATTCTGCAACTGACAGAGAACTTAGTAAAGAAAATAATATTTCTGTTTTTGCATTTAATATAGGTTACGGAGGAGTATTAGAAAATACTAAAGTTCAAATAAATGATGCAAAACTATATGTGGGCGATAATGACTATGTATCCACAATATTTGATGGCAACGATGGAAGCATAAAAGGTCTTAGCGTTACAGGAAATATAACATTAGTATGTGACGAATCTACAAAAAAATGGGGAACGTCGGTAAGTATTGGCGGCGGTGATGGAAAATTAGAAGATTGCGAAATTTCTATTAATTACAATTTAGAAAGTCCGATGTCTTCTGATGAAATAGCTGAAAAAATCATTGACCAAACAACACTTTGGACATTATGTCAGTTCGGAAATAGAGATTCTACTTCAAATATAAAATATGTGAATTGTATAAGTCATGGAAGTTACAGTTCTAAAATATCTGATGTAGCGAAGTCTATGTCTGAAAAAATAGATTTGGAAGCAAATGTTGTGTCTGGAATATATGTAGTATATTCATTCCGTTATAAAAATGGTGATTCCACAATTTCCAATTGTTATTATGATAAAGACCTTCTAAAAGATATTCGTGTCGTTACGAAAAACACAGAGGAAATATTTGAAAGCAGTGAATTACCCAATTATTCAGAATTAGGCAAATCAACTGCTGAAATGAAGAATAAAGAAACCTATAAAGGTTTCGATTTTGAAAAAACGTGGTCCATTTCACCGGATATAAATGACGGTTATCCATACTATGATCCAAGAACAGTTGAAATAACTTTAGAGGTTCAGGCAGATGCAGAACCCAAAGTATGGAAAACCAATTATGCTCGTGATTATAACCGGTTCAAAGATTATTCCACGAATTATCATTTTCCATATCGTGTTGAAATAATCGATGGCACAAAAACTAATATCTACGACGATGGTGATAATAACAAAGTTACTATAAATGGTGCAAAAATTGTCAATCAGACAGAAGAGACAAAGGAATTGATTGATAAATATGGTATCAAAGCAATATGTAATCCTGAAACAGATATTGAATCAGCTACTGTAGACACCAGCTTTTTAGGTCAGCGTCCTTTAACAGTGAAATGGATTAAAGAACCGGTTCTGCAGTTTGACGAAGGCCAGGAAGCACAGGCGGAAGAAGACGGATATACTTTCAAGATAAAAGTAATAAACGGTACTTGTGAAGTCAAAGATAATAGAGATGCAAGCGCAGCAGATAATCCGGCTAACTGGGAAACATATCTGACCAAAGCGGAAAAAGCCATCAAAATTATTCTGGATTACTGCAAAGATAAAAATGCGTTTGGACCTAAAGATTCACCTTCTTATGAAAACACAGATATCTGGGCAATCTTTACTGCAGCCAGATGTGGTTATGTTCCATATGACGATAGTACCTATTTTGACAGATGGTTTACAAATACTAAAGTTTATCTGCAGGAATTAAAAGATTCCGGATCAGATTTATCCAAATGGCAGGCAACAGATCTTTCAAAACTGATTCTTGCTATTGAAGCAATCGGATATGATCCAAGAGATATTTCTTCTGTAAATCTTCTGGATGCAGTAGGAAACAGAAATGGTGATAATTATCTTAATACGGAGTATGCGATTCATGCCATTAAATCAGGTGGCTATACCTCATCTACTTTTACTGATGATGCAATGGCAGAATGGGTACATAAAAGAGCTGAAAGTCTTCTGAATGCAGATAATGGTTCATTTTCAAATGCAGATAACACGATGAACTGGCAGCCGTTGGTTTACTGGTATGGTAAAGATGGTTTTGGAGATGTAAAGAAAGCTATTGATCAGCATTACACAAACTTCCGGAAATTGCGCAGCGTGCAACAGGTTCTTTCTGTACCGCAGGGTTTGAAACAGGATGTATGTCCTATGGAAATAATGCATGGAATGATGCACAGGCATTGATTTTCGCATCCATCTATAATGTAAATGTATTAGACCGCAGTACAGGATTTACAAAAAATGGAAACAATCTCCTGGATGCATTCTTTGATCTGGTTGATGTGGATGGAGAGGTAGATGGAAGTATTCATGGATTTACTAACTATGACGTTCCACAGATTGCCCGCGGATTAAATGCGTTTGTCCGTCAGCGCAAAGGACAGAAAAACTTCTGGGATTTCTCAGATGTTAAAGTTCCAACCAAAACTGTCAACGACCTGATTCTTGCGCTTAATGATAACAGCACAAAAGAACAAGTCCAAGCAGCAAGAGACGCTTACGATGCATTAGACGAAACACACAAATCAATCTTCAATAAAGACACACTGAGAAAGCTCCTTTCTGCCGAGAACGGCAAAGGCGATTCTATTGACAAAGTAATCGCAGCCATCGATGCTCTCCCGGCAGCAGATAAGCTGACACTGGAAGACAAAGACGCTGTCGTAAAGGCAAGAAATCTCTATGATGCACTTGATGATGAATCCAAAACTGTAATCTCCAATTACTCTAAGCTGACAGCAGCAGAAGCTAAGATAAAAGAACTGGAGAAACAGCAGGAACAGAAAGAAAAAGATAAAGCAGCAGCAGAGAAGGTGATCGCAGCAATTAATGCCCTTCCTTCTGCAGATGACTTAACTCTTAATCCGTACGTTCTGCAGCTTCTTGACAACATCCAGGCACAGTATAACGCACTGACTGAAGCTCAGAAAGAACTTGTAACTAACTACAGCGTTTTACAGGCACTGAGAAGCCTGATTCCTGATCTGAAAGCTGCAGCCGCAGTTGTAGATAAGATCAATGCAATCGGTGAAGTGACTTCCGATAATTATCAGAAGAAACAAGCTCTTGTCATAGAAGCCAGAACCGCTTACGATGCGCTGACAGCAGATCAGAAGAAACGTGTTACGAACTATGCAGAGCTTGAAAAAGCAGAATTGTTTATCAGACGCCAGAGTACAGATGCAAAAGTAGGATATGTGATTTCCTTTATTGATGAACTGAATATCACCACATCCTCTACAGGTGCTTTGTCTGACGGACCTCTGAAACTGACAGAAAAGAATAACAACGTACCGACAGAGAAGATCTGGAATAGCTGGAAAGATTATGTGGCAAATGCAAGAGCATTATACAATACTCTTGATGATCAGCAGAAAGCTCAGGTTACAAACTTAAGTTCTCTGGAAAAAGCAGAAGGTTATCTCTATCAGCTGAAATCTGATGCACTGAAAGCGATGCTCAAGGCACTCCCGGATGCAGAAACTGTCCGCGCTTATGAAGCGCCTCAGCCGACTACAGTACCTGCAGCACAGGAAGCTGTACAGTCAGATGAGCTCCCGGCACAGGAAGTTCCGGCAGAAGGTTCTGATTTCTCAGACGGAAGCGCAGATGCATTTACTTCTGATATCAGTGAGCAGCCTGCAGCGCAGATGGATATTCAGCCATCAAAAGACAATGCAGATGTTTCTAATGAAGAGAACACTGACTCTGTAATTGCAGATGAAGCAGAAGTACCGGATGCAGATTTCTCCACAGAAGAGGAAATTCCTGCAGCAGGTGATACTGCGAAACGTGCACTTACTGAAACAGAACTGAAACAGATTGCAGCAGCTAAGAATGCTTATGATCAGTTAACAGAAACAGAAGAAAAGAAATTCAGAAGTGAAAACACCGCACTGGTAGAGAACATGGAGAAGCTGATCGCCATGGCTCTGACTTATGAAAAAGGCCAGAATGAATACCAGCAGCTCTTCGCAGATGAAGCAGCTTTAATTTACGCAACTGTAAAAGACCACCCTGTAGACAGAGATTCTTATCCACAGGTTAAAGCATTCCTTGACCGTTATGCGAAAGATTATCAGGGACAGGAAAGCGCAATGGCAGGTCTGAAAGTCAAAGTCGGAAATCAGGAAATGACTTTTGCAGAAGTGATCGCTGCACTGACAGCACAGGCTGACAAGGCCGGCAAAGATATCTCTGATGCACAGCAGGCAGACGACTGGATCAGCAACCTTCCGACAGCTGTTACTAAAGAAAACATTGCAAGTGTAGAAGCAGAACTTGCAGCACTTCAGAAACTCATTGACAGCATGAGCGCAGAAGGCAAGTCCTATATGTGGAATGCAAAGCAATTAGAGTTGATCAAGACCATTGTTGCAGATTATCATATTGAACTTGCAGGCAAACAGGACGCCTTCAAAGCAGATATGCCTGCTAACCTGCAGACAAAATCCCTCAATTACAAGACAATCCAGGTAAGCTGGAGCAGTGTTGATAATGCAGATGGATATATAGTATACCGCAGAACAGAAACAGGAAGCTGGAAGAAGATTGCAGATCAGGTAACAGATATTTCCTATAAGGATCAGAAAGCAGTTACAGGAAGAGTTTACTATTACACAGTAAGAGCTTATTCTTATACATGGGGCGGAAAGACTGTAAGCAGTTATGACAAAGATGGTGTGATTGGAAAAGCGAAGCTTGGAAAAGTAAAGATCGCAGCAACTGATTCCGAGAACTATACCACCATCCGTGTCACATGGAATAAGGTTTCCGGAGCAAACGGTTACAGAGTATACCGCTCTGCTTCAAAGGATGGCAAGTATACAGCAATTGGATCAACCGCAAAGAACAGTGCAGTTACCTTCCTTGATAAGAAAGCAGCTACAGGAACAACCTATTATTACAAAGTACGTGCTTACAGGAATGTAAATGATAAGAAGATTTATGGAAGTTCTTCAACAGCAGTAAAGGGGAAAGCAATTCTTTCTGTCCCGGCTCTGTCTGTAGGATCTACATCCAAAACTGCAGTTCTGGAATGGAGCAAGGTAAAGGGTGCTGATGGATATCAGGTATATGCCAGTGCTTCAAAAAATGGTAAATATATCCGTATAAAAGCCACAAAAGGAACTGGCATGACAGAAGAGAAACTTGCCACAGGCAAGACCCGTTATTACAAAGTACGCGCTTACAGAAAAGTAAACGGCAAAGCAGTATACGGTTCTTTCTCTAAAGTAAAAAAAGTAGTCATTAAATAATAAAATGTCAGAATGCAATGTGTCATTATTGGCACACTGCATTCTTCCAAAAAAGCAAAGATAATCAAAAAAAATAGTTTCTGAATGCATGAAAAGAATAATAAAAATATTTCTATTGGCTGTTTTGGCAATGTTTTTCGCAAGTTTAGCGGGTATATTCATTTCAGAAGAATTTGTATTCCATAATAATATATCAGGATCAAAGACCTGTCAGGGATATGGCTACATACTTTTGGATGGAATTTTGTGATAAACATTGTAATAGCATGATAATTGCTGTTAAATTCGGAAAAAAAAGATAAATAAAAATAAGGCAGATGTTATTTCTCTCCTGTCATTTTGCAGGAGAGAATCATCTGTCATTTTGTGATTTAACCGAATAATTGCTAAGCGGAGGATTTTATCCGTTTGATTGTAGAATCAGAAAAAGCGGAGGAAGCAAGTAAATGAATAAACAATGGATGGCACTGCTTCTCAGTGCAGGAATGGCAGTTACTACATGTCCTGTACCGGGAGCACAGGAGCCACCGGCAGAACAGATACATACAGAACAGGCCGAAGAAAGTTCTGCCGCAGTACACAGTGATGATTCTGACAGGGAGGGGACTGCTGCGGATGAGTTTCAGTCTGAAACAGAACCGTCCGGATCAGAAACAGAAACTGGCGCATATGAAGAAGAAACATCGGAAAATGAAAATAAGAAAGACAACGGAACCATGCTGGATATACAGACCATGTGTTCTTATATTCAGAAAGCTGCAGAAGCAGAGGAAATAGATCTGGATTCAGAGATGATCGCAGATTTCTGTCTTGCCAGTGACACTTACGACAGTCTGACAGAGGATGAGCAGGCAGCGGTGAATTCCGGGATCAGAGAGGCACTGGAAACTGTCCGGAACCGTATTGCAGCTCAGATTTCTTCTGTCAATGGAGTAACAGTAACAGGGAATCCCTGGTATGTGCAGCTTCATGTACAGGAGAGTTCTGATGGACAGCAGACAATGCAGCAGCTGTCAGAAACTTATCCGGGTACTCTGCCGCAGCTTCTTTATGACATAGAGATTTCCTATACAGATATCCGTACAGGAGAAGCATATCAACCCATGACAATGATCTCGCTGGCCTTTCCTGTACCGGAAGGGTATGAGAGCCTGACAAAACCGAGAATCCTCAGATCTGCGGAAGATTCTTTTATGGAACTGACCCCACAGATGCAGGAAGACGGAACTTTCTATCTGGACAGTGCCAGAACTTTAACGCATCTGATCGTGGCAGATTTTCCGGCAGGTCTGCAGGGAATCTCTCTTAACAGCAGCTCCATAAAGATCAACCGTGGCCAGAAACATACCCTTAAAGTAGTTCCAATACCGGAATCCGTTACGGAAAATTACAATGTTACCTGGAAGAGCAGTAATACTTCTATTGCAAAGGTAAGCAAAAAAGGAGTTGTCACAGCAGTAAAGAATGGCAAAGCTACGATCACAGCGACAGTAGCAGAGCATCCGGAGATGACAGCGACCTGTAAGGTAACTGTTATGCAGGGGGCGAATACCCTGAAGAAATCTGTCAGTCAGGTCATGGCTGAGACCAGTGCCTATATGCGTGCCACAGATACCAATCCTTCGGTAGGAAGTGAATGGTATGTGCTGGGGCTGGCAAGGGGTGGACTGAGTCTGAAGGAGAAATATTTCTCTACTTATTATAATCATACAGCAAATTATATTGAGGAAAAGAAAGGAATTCTGACCAATACTTCCAAATATACGGAGTATTCCAAGAGGGTTCTTGTACTGACTGCAGAAGGGAAGGATGCCCGTAATGTAGGCGGTTACAATCTTTTTAAATACATTTCTGATCTTAGTCTGGTAAAGGAGCAGGGATTAAATGGTCCTATCTGGGCACTTCTGGCAGTGAACTGTCATCCGGAATATTCTTTTCCTGATAATCCGTCTGCCAAAGAACAGAACTCAGAAGCTGCACTGGTAAATTCCCTGCTGCAGAGTGAGCTGTCCGGGGGTGGATGGGCTTTGATGGGAAGTAATGCGGATTCGGATGTTACAGGAATGACCTTGCAGGCTTTGGCACCATACTACCATAAAGCAGGATATGAAAATGTGACTGCTGCCATTGACCGTGGACTTGCCCGGCTGTCTGAAATGCAGAACGACAGTGGTGGTTATTCTACCATGGGAGTCGAAACAGAGGAATCCTGTGCACAGGTCATTACTGCTTTGTGCAGTCTGGGCATTGATCCGGAAACAGATTCCCGTTTTATAAAGGGCGGACACTGGACAATAGAGAATCTCATTACTTATCATATTGCAGGAAGTGGATTCATGCATGTAAAAGCAGGCGCCGGAAATAATGGCGGTGCTGCTGCAGGTACATTGGATGGTATGGCTACAGAACAGGGGTATTATGCACTGGTGGCTTATCAGCGTCTGAAAGACGGAAAAACAGGTCTTTATGATATGTCAGATGTAAGTATCAGTAAAGGGGGAAAGGGTGACGGAACCGGCACTGGTTTAAAGGAGCCGACTCCTATTCCAACTCCAACCTCTGCTCCTGCAGCAGACCCATCGGGAAGCAGCGGTAATATAAATACGAAAAAGCCCGGTGGTTCCGGTAAATCTCTGGGCGGCAAGTCATCAGGCAAAGGAAGTTCAGGCAATGCAGGAGATTCAGGAAAGAGTGCTTCTGGTAACTCTTCGGATAAGAACTCTAAAAGCAGTTCCAAAAACAGTAAATCAAAGAACAGCAAGTCAAAGAATGGTAAAAATTCCGTAGGATGGGATTTTGAGGCAGAGCCTTATGTGGAATCAGAGGAAACCTCTCTGGCGGATGACCATGCAGATGGCAGCATAGAGTCAGCAGAGGATACCGGATCCGGTGTTCTGACTTCTGATAAGAAAGAATATGGTATGATCTTTGGATTTGCAGCAGCTGGTGCTCTGGCAGGAGGTCTGGCAGGAAGCGGCATTAAAGCAGGAGTGAAAGCTCTTATACGTAAGCGGAGGAAGAAGAAATGAGCAGAAAGAAAAAGGGACTTGCTCTGTGGCTTGCATTGTTTCTGGGAGTAAGTTCCCTCACAGGCTGCGGCAGCGGAAATGACAATATGACACAGCTTTCCCAAAAGGGAGCAGATATCATGAGCAGTTCCGATGAGGAACAGGATACAGATGTAGAACCATTAAAAACAAAGACGCAGCTTCCGGAGGATGGGATTATCACCCAGGCGCAGATGGAGACCATTGCGGGAAAAGATGAGAAGTTTTATTTTGTGGGAAAAACAGACAGTGGTATTGGATATAAATGGACCTACAATGGAAGCCAGATTCAGAATCCTGTAGAACAGAAGCTTCTGGTACAGTGTACAGAGGACGGGACAGAAGAAATAAAGAAAGCTGCCAATAATGCACCGTATGCACTGAAGGTTACACTGGAGAAGATGAACCTGGCTGCTCCGGCAAAACTGACCCTTAATCTGAAAGAAGAATGGAACGCAGATAAAGTTCTCTATTGTCTGGAAGAGAATGGAAAGATTTATCAACTGGATACTGCGAAGATCTCTACCAGGGAAAGTGGCAAAAAGAAAGTAAAACGGACAACCCTTACTTTTAATGTAACAAAAACAGGCGGAGATTTTTATCTGATCGGAGGCTCCACCACAGGAGAAGCTGCAGACGACCAGGCGGATGATGAAACCAAAGATAATACCAAAGATAATGCAAAAGGAGAAGATACACAGTCAAAAGACAATAAATCTACCGGTAGTTCCTCAGACCAGGCAGATACAGATAGAAACCCGACCTCCGGGCAGGATGGTTCTTCTGCAGACAACAGTTCCGGGGACACATCAGGCAGCGGAGACAGTTCGGATGAAGATACAGCAATGACCTGTACCTTCTCTATCGAATGTTCTACGATCCTGAATAACTGGAATGACCTGAAGGAGTCCAAAGCAGAGTTTGTCCCTGCAGACGGATGGATCCTGTATCCTTCTGAAGTGGAATTCTATGAAGGCGAAACTGTATTTGATGTACTGAAACGTGTGTGCAATGAGGCTGGAATCCAGATGGAATCGGAATGGACTCCTATGTATAACAGTTATTATGTTTCAGGTATCAACAATCTGTATGAATTTGACTGTGGCAAGGACTCCGGATGGATGTACTGTGTTAATGGCTGGTATCCGAATTATGGATGCTCCAAGTATACGCTGGAAGACGGGGATACCGTAGAATGGCGTTATACCTGTAATCTTGGCAGGGATGTGGGGGATCAGTATTATGACTGATGCCTTCTCCAGATGCCATCCCATTTTGAATTTCTTTTATTTTGCCGTGGTGCTGGGGTTTACCATGTTTATCCAGCATCCGGTTTATCTGGCAGTGTCTTTTGTGGCTGCTACTGCATATTCCATGTGGCTGAACGGAGTGGGAAAGGTCCTGAAGATCAACTTTCTCCTGACAATTCCAAGTCTTTTGATCGTCGCACTGCTGAATCCGATGTTTAACCATTATGGAGTGACACCGCTGCTTTATATCGAGAGCAGTGGAAACTGGGTTACACTGGAAGCATTGGTATATGGAATTGTTCTGGGATGTGTGCTCTTTATCATGATCCTGTGGTTCTCCTGTTATAACCAGATCATGACCAGTGACAAATTTATCTACCTTTTCGGCAGGATCATTCCGGCAATGTCCCTGATGCTGTCCATGGCACTTCGGTTTGTGCCGCATTTTATTGCACAGCTGAAAGTGATCCGCAATGGACAGAAATGTGTGGGAATGGATGTGAGCAATGGAAAATGGTTTAAGAAAGTCCGGTATGCCTTAAATATGGTATCAATTCTTGTGACATGGGCGTTGGAAAATGCCATTGAGACAGCAGATTCTATGAAAAGCAGAGGATATGGACTGAAAGGCCGGACTGCTTTTTCTATTTATCGTTTCAATCGGAGAGATAAGATTTTGGGCGGGATGCTGGCAGTGCTTTTTGTGGTTTCCGGATACGGATGTTGTCATGGCGCTGCTTTTTCCCAATATAATCCAAGAATCCTTCTGGCAGGGTTTACTATTTTCGGACGTGTCCCGAGGCAGTCCTGCAGTCCGGTACTTGCGGTCATTACGTTTATCAGTTTTGGGATTTTCTGTTTTCTGCCGCTGATGCTGGATCTCAGCGAGGAATACGCTATGAAAAAGAGCCGCAGTCATGTACACAGTGAGATGACGGTAACCTACAGACAGATTTATGAAGAACTTGCAAATGAAATGGAAGGAGAGCACAAATGAAGATAATAGAAGTGAAGAATTTTTCCTTCCGTTATGCAAATGGGGACAGGGATTCTCTGGAAAATGTAACGCTGGATGTAGAGGAAGGAACCTTTAATGTACTATGTGGTAAGAGCGGCTGCGGCAAGAGCACACTGCTGCGGCAGCTAAAATCAGATCTGGCCCCTTATGGCAGCAAATCTGGACGGATCTGCTATTATGGTCAGAATCTGACTGAGATTGATCACAGACAGCAGAGTCAGGAGATCGGATATGTATTACAGAATCCGGAGAACCAGATTGTAACAGATAAAGTCTGGCATGAACTGGCTTTTGGACTGGAGAGTCTGGGATACGATACGCCGTCTATCCGTCTCAGGGTAGCAGAGATGGCAAGTTATTTCGGCATCCATCAGTGGTTTTATAAAAATGTGTCGGAACTTTCCGGAGGGCAGAAACAGTTATTGAATCTGGCAGCGATTATGGCCATGCATCCAAAACTTCTGATTCTGGATGAACCTACGTCTCAGCTGGATCCGATTGCTGCCTCTGACTTTCTGGAAACTGTGCGGAAGATCAACAGGGATATTGGTACAACTGTAATCCTTACAGAGCATCGTCTGCAGGATGTGATTCCCTGGGCAGACAAAGTATATGTAATGGATAAGGGCAGTCTGCTCACACAGGGAACTCCACGGGAAATCGGAGAATTTCTGAAAAAGGAACATCATGGAATGTTTTTGTCCATGCCGGTTCCCATGCAGATCTATGCGGAAGTAGAAAGTGATCTGCCGTGCCCGCTGACAGTCCGTGAGGGCAGAAACTGGATTACACAGGTGATGCAGAAAGCACGACATGACAAACTGGAACAAGTGTGCCATGACCGGGAACAACTGTTGAATGAGAGTTATCATGACGAAATGAATGTCGAAAAACATGACAGAGCTTTCGAAAAAAATAATGAATTCGAATCTACAAAAACGGATGATTTTACACAGAATAGCTCAACAGATATAAATATAGACACAAATGAGGTCAACTCAAAAAGCAACAGTAAATTTTACATAAATTTTATATCTAATTTTCGATTATCCGCATAAACACTATACTTTCAAGTATTTTGAAGTATAGAAAAAACTCATTTTACCACGAATTTACCACGATTGAATGAGCCTTGATATGACCTATAAAA